>Ga0182235_100015_pt1 | contig 103889 bp, 101 predicted proteins | sample hydfratesGB_TM_B_FD_132460 | JGI IMG/M metagenome (GOLD analysis project Ga0182235, IMG submission 132460) | Subsurface microbial communities from deep shales in Ohio, USA - hydraulic fracturing test GB_TM_B | ecosystem: Environmental > Aquatic > Deep subsurface > Shale gas/oil reservoir >... | reverse complement strand
TTTAGAGTTATAATTTTAGTAGTTTCTTGTTTTAATTTTTTGTTGGGACGTTTTTTGTCATTTTTCATTTGTTTTTTACTACCAATTTGGTGTTTTTACACAATTTATTTTACAGACTCAATAATTTTTGTTATTTCTACAATTTTTGCGTCGTTATTCGTTGGTATTGGGGCCTTTATAGCATTAAATTTTCTTGACATTAGATATTCACTTTTACTTAGTTTCTGGGCAGGAATAACCAACTTCATTCCTATTGTCGGTGTGGTTTTTGAATTCATTCCATTAATAATTGTTGGGATCTCCAGCGGGCTTGTAAAAATGCTAATATTGCTAATTGTTATGTCAATATTACATGGAGCAGCTTTCGTGTTTTTCCTAAATATAATGAAGGGAAGGGCAAGAATAAATCCAGTTGGGGTAATATTATCCATACTCATATTCGGAGCAGCTTTTGGATTCATAGGCTCTCTAATTGCTGCCCCATCAGCACTTGTAATAAAGGTACTCTGGAACCACTACGTTCAACCGCAGTTGGATAAATAAATAAAAATTAAACCCATTCTTTTTTAAAGAGTGGGTTTTTAATTATTGTTTAAATGCAGACATCCGTTGATCTCTGCTCCAATAATAATCATAAGACTAATTATATAAATCCAAATAAGAGAAATAACTATTCCTCCCAAACTTCCATAGGTTGTTGAAAAAATATTAAAATTGTTAATATAATCAGAAAAAATAGAAGAGCTGATAATCCAACCAACAGTTGTGAATATAGAACCAGGCAAAGTATAAATAAACTTAGTATTAGTTCTCTTATTAAATGAAATACTAAATTTGTACAAAAGGCCAAAAATCAAAACCATAGAAACAAAAGGAATAATAATTCTCATGACATTCCAAAAAGAATAAAAAGAGCCATTAGCTTGTAATTCATTAAAAATCTCATTAGTAATAATCTCCCCAAAAACAAGGGTAAAAAGTACAACTATTATAAGTAAAACCAGTAATATAGTAAAAACTATGGAAATCAATTTCAACTTCCAATAAGGTAATTTCTTTTGTATACTATAAGCCTTATTAATTGAGTTGATAATAGCAGTAATTCCATTAGAACCAGCCCAAATAGAAAAAATTAAACTAACTGATAAAAGAGTCTGCGAACTCGAATTAATTGTCTCGTTAATAATAGTCTCTAAAATATCTCGTGTTTCAGGTGGTATCTCTATCAAAATGTTTTCGATAAAATCTTGATTAGCTATAGGAGTATACCTCAACAAATTAAAGAAAAAAATCAAAAATGGAAAAATAGATAACAAAAGAAAAAAAGATATATAACCGGCAATAAAACCGACGTCATCTTCTCTCGATTTATTATACAAATTTTTCACAAAATCGAAAAATTTATTATCTTCAAAACTTTTAAGAAAATTCTTCATAACATCACCCAAATCAAATTTCTTACTTAAATTTTAATACAAAATAAGAACTTAGTCAAAAATAATAGTTTAAAAATAAAACTTATAAAAGAAATTAATTATACCTCAATATCTTTTACATAATCAGTTATTTGTTTTTTATTATCAATATTTACCAAGATATAATATTTTTCTTTTAAATCCCTATTGCTCATAATAATAGAAGATAATTCATCTATTAATTGTTTTTTTGAAAAATTACTCAGATAATTTTTTATTTCAGTTTTTTTCATTTTATCAGCTCCTATAATATTTTTTAGTTATTTTTATTATAACAATATGTTGATAAAATATATTTAATAATTTATTAAATAGGGAAAATAATGAAAAAGTGCATATTATTAGAAATTAAAGTTTATAATTTATTTAGGTTTTCGCATATGAAATTCCATACTAAGTGCTGTTTTATTTGGAAATCCTCTCCAATGTGTGTGTGGCCTTCTTTAAAAGTTCCATCTTGGTTTTGAGGCCTTGGATACCAAATCTCTACTTTTAGTGATCTATCATATTTTGGATTTAGATTATTTGCTGAATAATTAAAAAAGAGGTATTTGGCTTTTTTCTGGCATGTTTTTGAAGAAACCTGTGGTTTTTAGTTTTTCTATTATTCTTTTACTTATTTTTGTCCTCTTTTTGAAATCTTCTATTGATATAAATTTTTTCTCTCTTTCTTTGAAAATATTCTCAGCTCCTTTTATTCCGATATTTGGGATCTTGGTTAAAGGAATTCTCAGATTTTTTCCCTCTATGACAAAATCAGTTATGTGTGATTTGTATATGTCAGGTGGAAGAAAATAGTACCCCTGTTTTTTCATTTCGTAGGCCGTTCTCAATACAGAATAAGTCAGGAATTTTTCAAAGTCGTGTTTGTAGGATATATCTGATAATTCTTCTATCTTTTTCATCATAAGTTCTTCGTTGAATATTGTATCTATATCAAATATTTTTGCTCTAACACTAAAATAGACTGAGTAGAACTCCAATCTGTAGTAAAGTTTGTAAAAGGCTATTTTATATGCCATGAACATATAGGCTACTGCGTGAGATCTTGGGAAAAGGTATTTTATTTTTATTAGTGATTCGATGTACCATTTTGGGACTTTTTTTGATGTTAATAAATTTAATTCTTCTTCAGTTAGTTTTTTGCCTTTTCTGACTTTTTCCATTATATTAAATGCTTTTTTCGATTCTATTCCATAGTGTTCCAGAGTTAGTAAAATGTCATCTCTACAGGAAACAACTTGATTTACAGATACTTGCTTTTTGAGTACTAACTCTCTTGCGTTGTTGAACCATATGTTTGTTCCGTGTGAAAGGCTGGATGTTCTGGCTAAATCGTAGAATGATTTTGGTTTCGTTTCAGATAACATCCTGTGTGCAAAAGGTGTCCATACTTCTGGTATTCCAAGAGTTCCTATTTCTACTTCTATTTCATCCAAATTTATTTTCAGTGGCTTTAGGGATGAAAAAAGTTCGAGAACGTCTTTGTCATTCATCGGGAGATTTTCATAGTTTATTCCTGTTAAATCTTTAAGTTTTTTCAAAAATGTTGGTGCATCGTGTGCTAAAGCATCTATTTTTAAAAGATCATTTTCCAAAGCTTCATAATCAAAATGTGTTGTTAGAATTCCTTTCTCTTTGTCGTTTGCCGAATATTGGTACGGAGTAAAATCGTTTATTTCGTTTTCTTGTGGAATTATTATCATTGCGCTCGTGTGTTGGCCTGTTGTCATTTTTACCCCGTTTAGTTTTTCAGCATAATAAAATATTTTTGCTATGTGGCCTTCTTTTTTTAGGTATTTTTCGGAGAATTTTAGTGCGGATCTTTTTGCTATTGTGTTTATAGTTCCAGCTTTGAAGCAGTGTTCTCTTCCAAATTTTTCTTCCAAATATCTGTGTATTTTAGTTTGATATTCTCCAGAGAAGTTTATGTCTATATCTGGAATTTTCTTCCCTTCAAACCCCATGAATATTTCAAACCTTATGTTATGTCCATCGCTTTTTAGATCTTTTCCGCATTTTGGGCATTTCTTTCTTTCCAGATCAAACCCACATATGTTTAAGTTATCTACGAAATCAACGTATCCGCATTTACAGTAATAATGAGGGGGAAGTGGATTTACTTCAGATATTCCAAGTATAAAAGCTATTAAAGAAGAGCCAACTGATCCCCTCGATCCAACAGGATATCCATCTTCTTTTGATTTTAAAATCATTTCTCTTGCAAGTAGAAAGATAATTGCATATCCATTTTGTATTATAGGATTTAGTTCTTTTTCTATTCTATCTTCTATAATAGGGTGAAGGTTTTCTCCGTAAATCTTTTTTGCTTTTTGGTAGGCTAAATTTCTGAGCTTTAAATTTTCGTCTTTTATTTTTGGTGCGTGTAATTTGTTATCAAGGGGGGATATATTTTCTATAGAGTCTACCAATTTTTTCACATTTCTAACTGCTATCTTTTTTGCCTTTCCTCTTTTTCCAAAAATCTCTATACCCGATTGAATCATTTCTTCTGTTGTTTTAAGATACCTTTTAGAATTGTATATTTTATTGAATTTTTTTAGAGTTTCTGTTCCTTTTTGCAGGGCGTTGTGAATTTCTTTATCTTTTTCATATATGTAATGGACATTTCCTGTTAGTATTACAGGTATATTTTCGTTTTCTGCTGCTTCAGTTATTTTTAAATAAAACTCTTTGAGTTTTTCTTTTGTTACTCTATCATCCTCTTTTGCGTCTAATGGCTGTATTTCTATGTAGTCAAAAAACTTAACTTTTTTTAGAAACATTTCCTCCTCCTGCTTGAGGTAGAAATACATCAAGATGTTCTTTGTACAAGCACTACCTATGTACATCCCTTCTCTATATTTTTCAATATCTTGTGCATTTATTACTGGATTCCTATCGTTTAAATTCATATGAGATTTAGATATTATTTTGTACAGATTTTTTAAGCCACTTTTATTTTTTACCAATACTGTTATATGAAAAAAGTCATTTAGAAATGGTTCAAATACTGTAAGTTCAGCACCAAATACAGGCTTTATATCATATCGTTTAGAAAGGTTCCAAAAAACTGGTATGTTTTGAACAGATTCGTGGTCTGTTATAGCTACATGGGTATGACCCCAATACTTCAATGTTTTTAATAGTTCTTCTATATCCACAATGGAATCTTGTTCACTTAATTTAGAGTGCAGGTGTAATTCGACTCTTTTTTCTATTGAGCTGTCTTTTTTTTCGAAGTTGAAATATTCTTTGTGAGCAATTACTGAAAAAGAGTAATCCCCATTAATATCGTCAAATTCAAAGTATCCTTCTGCTTTTATAATGTCGTATTTTTTGTATGGAAGGTTCTTTTCAAATATTTTAAGTATAACAGCGTCTTCGTTATCTGTTATAAAAACTTGTGTGTAATCTTTTTTATCGTCTTCATCGATGAGAAAGATTTTCCCATATAAGCTTATGTATTGTTTTGTTAATCTATATTTTAAAGCTTTTTTTACTGAAAGAATTTTATCTTTTTTCATGAAAACCCCTCCTTTATACTTATGTATAATTATACATGAAAAGTATAAAAATTTCAATAAAAAAAAGTAGTTTAACAAAAAGTTAAACTACTTCGCTTGAATTTTCTTTATAATAATCACAAAAACCGTTTAATGGACATTTATTACACTTCGGGTTTCTTGGCTTGCAAACTTGTTGACCAAAAGCAACCATTGATCCGTTTAAAGGTCCCCAGAATTCTTTTGATATTATTTCCATTATTTCTAATTCAGAATCTTCAGGTTTTTTTGTATCTATCCATCCCAATCTATTGGCTATTCTGTGAACGTGTGTATCTACTGCCATGGCTTCTTGACCAAAGGATACATAAAGTACTATGTTTGCTGTTTTTCTACCAACTCCAGGTAACTTGATTAAATCATTTATATTTTCAGGAACTTTTGAGTTGTATTGTTCTACAATTATCTTGGACAAATTTATTATTCTCTCTGACTTCTGTTTGTACATTCCTGCTGGTTTTATTAAATCATAGATGTCTTCTGGATTTAGTTTTGCTATTTCGTTTATGCCTTTGTATTTTTCAAAGAGCCTTATGGTTGCTTTTCGAGTATTTTCATCTTTTGTTCTTTGAGAAAGGACCGTGGATACTAATACGATGTATGGGTCAGTAAATTCATGTAGGTATGGAAAATTTTCTATGATTATCTTTGCTTCTTTGTCGTAATTTCTCATAATTCCTCCTTTGAGATTTTATAATTTAGTTAATTTATTATATAATAATTATATAGTTTATTATATGAGGTGTAATATGAATTTATTCATAGTGGATGATTCAGTATTGATTCAAAAAAAATTAAAGGATACAATAGAAAAAAATTTTGAAGACATAAATATATCTCTTTTTAATAGTTCCGAAGAATTACTGAATTTTATAGAGATGAAAATAAAAAAACCTGATTTTATTTTTTTGGATGTTATTTTGCCAGGAATCGATGGGTTGAAGACATGCAAAATTTTAAAAAAGCTTTCTGATTTAGATAGTTATATTTTTATTATGACTTCTCAAGATACCGATGAAACTTTGGAAAAAGCTTTTAAATCTGGCGCTGATGATTTTATTTTAAAACCACTTAGAGAACCTGAGATAATTGCGAGATTAAAAACATATATTAAATTAAAAAATTACATAGATAAATTAGAAGAGTTAAACAAAAGAGACTTTCTAACTGAATTATATAATAAAAGTCAGTTTTATGAAAATTTAAAAAAAGTAGTTTATGAGGAAGACGTTTTCTCTGTCTTATTTATTGATATAGACGATTTTAAACAAATAAACGATACGTATGGTCATATGACTGGAGACCATATTCTCGAAGAATTAGGCAAAATAATAAAAAAGTATGAGAACAAAATGATAGTTCCCTTTAGATATGGTGGAGAAGAATTTTCTATCCTGATAAAAAAATACGATCGTCAAAAAGCTTACTTAGTTGCAGAAGAATTAAGAAAAAAAATTGAAGATAAGTTATTTTATAAAAACATAAAAGTAACTATTTCTGGTGGTGTAGCTGATAATTCAAATATTGATAATTATTCTGATATAATAGAGATAGCAGATTCGAAGTTGTATATTGCAAAAAGCAACGGAAAAAATCAAATAGTGATATAAAAAGGAGAATAATATTGAAAGTATCCATACTTGCTACTGGAAACGAAATAGTTGATAAAAAGGTGGAAGAGACAAATTCTAAGTATATTGTAGAAAAAATTCGTAGTGAAAGTTTAAATATAAAAAATATTTTGGCTATTAAAGATGATAGAGAAAGTTTTTATAAATCTTTAAAGTTTTTATCCGAAGATTCTGATATTATATTTATAATTGGGGGGTTAGGACCAACCTTAGATGACATAACAATAGAATCAGTATCAGATTTTTATGGTCTTGAATTGATAGAGGATAGAAAGGTCAAAGAAAAGATCTTGAATTACCATAAAAATAAAGGGCAAATTAGTGAGTTTGGAGTAAAAAAACAATCGAAAGTTATAAAAAGTGCTGAAATATTTTACAATGATTTTGGAACGGCCCCTGGACAGGTAATAAAAATAGACAATAAGATGATAATTATACTACCAGGGCCACCACATGAATTTTCGAATGTTTTTGATAATATTTATGATAAATTTGATATTTTTAAAAATGATGATAAGATAAAATCGAATTTGTATTTTTATGGTGTTACTGAAATGGATTTAACCAAAAAAATTGAATATTTAAAAATAAAAGAAGATTACGGAATATATATCATAAAAAATTTGGGGTTAAGGCTTGATATTAACTATGATGAAGAGATTTTTAAATTCTTTAGGAATGAATACGGAAGTAGATTTTTAGGTACAAAAAATCTTTTAGAAAATTTTTTTGAAATTTTTATTAATAATAAATTGACCTTAGCATTAGCTGAATCATGCACTGGTGGGAAACTATCAGATTACATAACGAGTAAAAGCGGTTCTTCTAAATTTTTCAAGGGAAGTTTCATAACTTATTCAAATGAGTTAAAAAACAAAATTTTGAATGTAAATTTGAATACTCTTAATAGATTTGGTGCTGTTTCAAAAGAATGTGTGTTAGAAATGTCAAAAGGGTTAAAAAATATTACAAATTCAGATGTATGTATATCAATATCTGGAATTGCTGGTCCAACAGGTGGAACAAAAGAAAAACCTGTAGGAACTGTGTATTTTGGTTTAATTATAGATGATGAAGAATACTCATTTAAAAAAATATTCAATGGAGAAAGAGAAGATGTTAAAGAAAAGGCTGTGTACTATAGTTTATGGAAAGCACTTGATCTACTTCAAATGACAGGGAGGTTATCTAATGAGTGATATGGATGTTTATTTAAGTGTATTTTTGGAAGAGGCGAGAGAAAATGTCCAGAATCTTAATGACAATTTACTAAGTTTAGAAAATGATAAAAAAAATCCTGAAATACTAAATGAAATTTTTAGAATTATGCATACTCTAAAAGGGATGGCAGGAACATTAGGTTTTGATGAATTGGCAAAAATGTGTCATTCTATGGAAAATAGTCTTGATAATATAAGAAATGAAAAAATACAAATAAACGGTGATGTATTAGATCTTCTTTTTGAAGGGTTGGATGCTCTTGAAGATTCACTTAATGATATACAAGAAGGTGGAAGAGGGCATACTGACTCAGTAGAAAAAACTAATAAAAAATTTGAGATCTTGCTAAAGGAAGGAAGGATTTCAAAAGACTCATCTTTGAATGCTGCTTCTGAAGAAAAACCTCCAGAAGAAACAGAAAATAAAATTGAAAATTTATCTGAGGATGAATTTTTTATAGATATGGATGATCCAACAAAAGAAACTATGGAAAAGGTCCAAGAAAAAGCCAAAGAAGATGGCTTGAATTTTTATTTTGTAAAAGTTATTTTAAAAGAAGGTGTTCAACTAAAATTAGCAAGAGCATTCATGATTGTTCATAAATTTGAAGAAATGAATAGCGAAATAGTTTATTCAAAACCAACAAGTGAAGAGATTGAAGAGGAAAAATTTGATAGAGAACTTATTTTTGGGGTTATTTCGAAGCACTCAAAAAATAAAATAATTTCTGCTGTTAAATCTGTTTCTGAAGTGGATTTTGTGTTGATAGAAGATTTCGATGAGAAACTTTTTGAAAAAGAAGTAATCGAAGAGCAGGAAAAAGAAGAAAACAATAATGCAGATGATAAATCATCAAAGAAAAGAATTAAAACTACTCAATCAATCAGAGTCGATATTAAAAAGTTAGATGAATTAATGAATCTTATGGCAGAACTTGTTATATCAAGAAGTAGAATACTTGAAACACTTAAAAAGTACAACATAAAAGAAGTAGATGAAAGCTTGTCACAACTTTCAAGAATTACTTTAGACTTACAGAATATAGTTATGAAAGTTAGAATGGTTCCTGTGTCTTTTGTTTTCAATAGATTTCCAAGGCTTGTAAGGGATATATCAAAAGATTTGAAGAAAGAAATTAATCTTATAATCGAAGGAGAAGATACAGAATTAGATAGAACTGTTGCTGATGAAATCGGAGATCCTTTAATCCATTTAATAAGAAACTCATTAGACCATGGTATAGAATCTCCTCAAAAAAGAATTTCAAGAGGAAAATCAAAAACTGGTACAATAAAGCTCTCTGCAAGACACGAAGGCAATGGAGTAATAATTGAAATAGAAGACGATGGAAATGGATTAGATAGAGAACAAATAATAAACAAAGCTATAAGTAGAGGTATAGTTGATCAACAAAAAGCTCAATCTTTCTCGGATGAAGAAGTTTTTAATTTAGTCTTTGAATCCGGTTTTTCTACAAAAGAACAGGCTACAGAATTATCTGGTAGAGGAGTTGGAATGGATGTAGTTAAATCTACAGTAGAAAGTTTAAACGGGACTGTATCTATAGAATCTGAAAAAGGCAAGGGAACAAAAGTTACAATTAGGCTTCCTTTGACATTGGCTATTATTGAAGCATTGTTAATCACAGTCAATAAGCAAGTTTATGCAATACCTATTGCAAATATAGACACAACTCAAAAGATTAGTGATGGGGAGTTAAAAGAAGTACAAGACAGAGAAGTATTTATGCTTAGAGGCGAAGTTATACCTACAGTACGATTGAGAGAAATATTTGGTTATGAAAGAAAACAAAATAATGAGCAAGAAAATATTGTTATCATAAAAGTTGGTAATAAGAAGTTTGGAGTTATTGTTGATAAGTTGTTGGGTCAAGATGATATCGTAATTAAATCATTAGGTTCTTTATTAACTGATGTAAAAGAATTTAGTGGTGGGGCAATACTTGGAGACGGTAGCATTGCATTAATTTTAGATGTTGCGTCATTAATTTAACAGGAGGTATTTTTATGACAGATGTTCTTTCATTTCAAATTCATAATCAAGAATATGCCATAGATGTTGAAGAAATAGAAAGTGTAGTTGATATAGAAGAAGTAACCCCTGTGCCAAATTCAAAAGAATTTATCAATGGTGTTATAAATTTAAGAGGTAGAATAGTTCCTGTTGTTGATTTAACAAAAAAAATTAACATAAAATTACCTGAAGAACATGAATTTGATAATATATTGATATTAAAAATTGACGAACAAGAAATTGGTGTTTTTGTTGATGAAGTAAAAAATGTTTTATCAATAGATGAATCCAATCTTGAAAATATTCAATCAAAAAATGATGTCTACACGGGGAAAGTAAAAGGAACAATTAAAGTACAAAACCGTTTAATAATATATTTAGATATTAGAGCGGTTTTAAATTTAGAAAAAATAGATTAGGATAAATTTTGGGAGGTGCCTTTTTAATGGCTAAAAGCGTTTTAATTACAGATGATGCTGCATTTATGAGAATGATTTTGAAAGATACTTTAACTAAAGCTGGATATGAAATAGCGGGAGAAGCTGCTAATGGTCAGGAAGCAATAGAAAAATATAAAGAATTAAGTCCTGATTTTGTTACTATGGATATAACTATGCCAGTTATGGACGGTATTCAAGCTATAAAAGAAATAAAGAAAATTGATGCTGAGGCTAAAATAATTGTTTGTTCAGCTATGGGGCAACAGGCAATGGTTATAGAAGCTATTCAAGCTGGAGCAAAAGATTTTATAGTAAAACCATTCCAATCAAATAGAGTTATAGAAGCCATTCAAAAATTGGAGCAAAGTTAATGAATTTAGAACAAGTCAGTAATGAAGCATCCTCCACAGCATTGAGTAGCAGTGGAGGAATTTCTATCTTTTTTTGGTTGCTAACAATTATACTCGTTTTAGTTTTAATGGGGTTACTTTATTTTTTGCTTAACAGACTTATGAAGGGTGGTAAAAGGAATACAAAAATTGGACTCATTAAAAAATTTTATATTGATAAAAATTTTTATATAGGTATTCTAAAAATTTTTGACGAATATTATATGGTTTTATTCTCAAACTCTTCAAGTGAAGTTATAAAAAAAATAGACTACGATGAAATACAAGAATTGCTTGAAAATAAAAGTAGTTTTGTAAATACTTTTGCATCTGTTCTAAATAAGGAGAGTAAGGGTAATGAAAAATAAAGTTTTAAGAATTATATTAATTATAATTGTACTATTGATTTCTGTCTCTTCATTTACTCAAACAACTCCAGGGTTGCCAGATGTAACTATTAGTATTGAAGGAGATGCAACTAATTCTCTAACACCAACATTAGAAATAATTTTAATTATAACTGTAATTTCTTTAGCCCCCGGCTTTTTGATGTTGTTAACTAGTTTTACAAGGATAGTGGTTGTTCTGGGTTTTTTAAGACAGGCGTTGGGTACAAGGCAAGCACCCCCTAATCAAGTTCTTTTAGCTTTAGCTTTATTTTTAACAGTTATGATAATGTTTCCAGTTTTCACTAATGTTTATGACAATGCCATAGTTCCATATAACGATGGTGAAATAGGTTATGAAGAAGCTTTAAACGAAGGTTGGAATCAATTCAAAGAATTCATGACTAGTGAAATTATTGCCCATAAAAATCAAGATGATGTTTTTATGTTGGCAAACTATCTTGAGCAACCCGTTGAAGATATAAATGATACTCCATTTCAAATATTGGTTCCAGCATTTGCTTTGAGCGAACTGGAAATTGCTTTTAAAATGGGTGTTTTAATTTATATACCTTTCATTTTAGTTGATATGGTTGTTGCAAGTATACTTCTTTCTATGGGCATGATGATGATTCCACCAGTTTTGATTTCTTTACCTTTTAAAATTATGCTTTTTGTTATTGTAAATGGATGGGATTTACTAATAGGTAGCTTAATTAGAAGTTTTAGGGGTGTTTGAATATGACTGAAGAGTTATTTATTGAGGCTTTTGTTTCGGGGATTAATGTTTTCTTAACTACTATAACCCCAATCTTATTGATAAGTATTGCAGTTGGACTTATCATAAGTATATTTCAAGCTGTTACTCAAATTCAAGAGCAAACTTTAACATTTGCTCCAAAAATAATCGTTACTTTTTTGGCTATAGCATTATTTTTTGGATGGATGATACAAGAAATTGCTGATTATACCACAATGTTGCTTACAGAGTATATGGGAATGATTTAATGTGGAAATACTGTTAGATTACAAATTGTGGATTTTGTTTTTTATAATGGCAAGATTAGTGGGAGTAACTTTGTTGATACCTTATTTCAGCTCCACTTTTGTTCCAAATGTCGTCAAAGTTTTTATTGTTGTTTTTTTGTCCTATCTAATTCTTCCTACCGTGAATCAAGTATTTCCTATAGATGGCAATGTTTTAATGATTGTTTATCATATATTGATCAATTTTATTTTGGGAGTAACCATAGGGATAATGATCCAACTTGTTTTTTATGCGATCCAATTTGCAGGAGAGTTTATGGGTATCCAAATGGGTTTTGCTCTTGCAAACGTTTTAGATCCGAATTTAAATGAACAAGTATCATTAATTTCACAGTTATCTTTTTTGTTTGCATCTGTTATTTTTTTTCTTTTAAAAGGTCATATACTCATGTATGAACTTATAATTTCTTCTTTTGAAAAGGTTCCCGTATTGTTTAATTTAGATGGAGGATCTTATATAATATTTGCACAAAAGTTGGGTGATATATTAGTTATAGGTCTACAATTTGCTATGCCAATAACTGCATTTATGATTTTTATAAAGGTTGCATTGGGAATTATTTCAAGATTAATCCCTCAAATGAACGTTTTTATGGTAGGTTTACCACTCAACATTCTAGTGGGGTTTTTAATTATTATGGTGGTGATCGTAACATGGGAAGAAGAAATATCACAGATATTTTTAGAGATGTATTATTGGGTGAAAAAGTCGATGATTCTTCTTTCTCAATAGATTTACAGCTCTTCGCTGATCCGGATAAAACTGAAGATCCAACTCAGAGAAGAATTGATAAAGCAAGAGAAGAAGGCAATGTAGCACAATCAAAAGAATTTAATATGGCTATTAGTTTTTTAGGTGTAACCGCTTTACTATATTTTATAGGTAGTACACTTGTCGATGATGTAGTCAAAGTTTTTTATGATTATTTTGACCTTAATACTGAGATTATTGATCAGAATCTAATTACCTATGGAATGACTAAACATTTGGGTTTATATTTAAAGGTAGCAATTCTTTTTATAGGAGGAGCATTAATTTCATTGATGCTCGGCCTTATTCAAACCAGATTTCTTTTAGCTCCAAAAGCAATTAAATTTGATATATCAAAAATAAACCCTATTAAGGGATTTAAAAATCTGTTCAGTATGAAAAAGGTCGTAGAATTGCTTAAAAGTTTGGCTAAATTGGCGGTTGTTGGTATTTTATCTTACCAGATAATTGTTGGAAATATGGAAGCAGTTACGGGATTGGTTGATGAAGATATTTCTGCATCAATAACCTTTACAGTATCATTGATAATGCAAATTATGTTTCAGCTTGGTATAGCCCTTTTGATAATTAGCTTAATAGATTTTTGGTATCAAAGGTACGAATATAAGAAGAACTTGAGAATGACAAAAAAAGAAGTAAAAGACGAGTATAAAGACATGGAAGGAAATCCAGAAGTTAAGAAAAAACAAAAGGAATTTATGCAAAAAATAGTTTTTTCAAGGATGATTCAAGAGGTACCAACTGCAGATGTTGTTGTTACTAATCCTACTCATTATTCTGTTGCCATAAAATATGAATCTGGGGCTATGCCTGCACCAAAAGTTGTTGCAAAAGGTATGGATGAAATTGCGTTTAAAATAAAAGAAGTTGCTCGGGAAAATAGTGTTCCTATTGTTGAAAATCCAGTATTGGCAAGAACGTTATATAGGGATGTTGATATTGACGAGGAAATAACTGAAGAATTATATAAACCTGTTGCCGAGGTTCTTGCTTATGTTTATAATTTAAATAAGTCTTGAGGTGTTTACATGAATTTTAAAGGATTAGATGTATTAATTGCATTGCTAATTGTAGGAATGGTTCTTTTAATGGTTTTGCCGATACCATCTTTCTTACTTGATTTATTGCAATTGTTTAATATTGCATTATCTATTATAATTTTATTATCCTCTCTTTATGTAAAGAGAGCGCTTGATATATCTTCTTTTCCATCCTTACTTTTGATAACTACTTTACTTAGGCTATCATTAAACGTATCATCTACAAGGTTAATTTTACTCCAAGGTGAAGATTTTGACGGACAAGTTATTAGAGCTTTTGGTGATTTTGTCGTTGGAGGTAACTTCATAGTAGGTATAGTAATATTTTTGATTTTAGTTATAATCCAATTTTTGGTTATAACCAAAGGTGCAGAGAGAATTTCTGAAGTTACTGCCAGGTTTACGCTGGACGCTATGCCTGGAAAACAAATGAGCATAGATGCTGATTTGTCTTCTGGTTTAATTTCAGAAGAAGATGCCAAAACCAAAAGAGAAGAAATAAGAAGAGAAGCAGATTTTTATGGTGCAATGGATGGTGCCAGTAAGTTTGTTAGAGGAGACGCCATTGCAGGGCTTATTATAACTGTTATAAACGTTGTTGGTGGCCTTTTGATAGGTTCTATAACACATGGAATGTCTATTGGAGATGCTGCCCAATTATACACACTTTTAACAGTTGGTGATGGTTTAGTTGCTCAAATTCCTGCATTACTTATTTCTACAGCATCTGGTATGGTTGTGTCTCGTGCAGCTTCCAAAGAAAACTTTGGTAACGACGTTGTCAGAGAATTGACAAGTGATAAAAAAGTTATGAATATAACAGGCGGAGTTTTAATAACTATCGGGTTAGTATCCCCACTTCCTATTTTACCTTCATTAATTCTTGGAGGTGGCTTAATAACTATTGCATACGTAGAGAATAGGAATATGAAACAAGAAGTAGCTTTGCAGGGAGCTGGAGGAGGAAATGTTGACTCGTTTGCATCTTCAGATAAAGGTGAATCAGCTGAAGAGCAAAAAAGGTCATCTTCTCCACCTTTAACATCTCCTAATGAAGTATCAGAAGTTATTCAAAACGATACTATAGAGGTTGATATTGGTTATGGTTTGATACCATTAGCAGATCCTCAGCAAGGTGGGGATTTACTGGACAGAATAACCATAGTTAGAAAGCAAATTGCTTATGAAATGGGTATAGTAATAGCTCCAGTAAGAATAAGAGACAGCGTTTTATTGAGTTCCAATGAGTATATGATAAAACTGAAGGGTGTTGAAATAGGAAGGTTTGAATTGATCCCAGATAGGCTATTTGCAATAAATTCTGGTATGGCCTCTACAGAATTATCTGGTATAGAATCAGAAGAGCCAGCCTTTGGATTAAAAGCTTATTGGATAGATGAAAATCAAAAAGAAGAGGCTATAAGTTCTGGATATACTGTGGTTGATGCTCCAAGTGTTTTTGCAACTCATCTTTCAGAATTAATCAAAAAATATGCGCATGAAATAATAGGAATAAGAGAATTGGAAATTATAATAGAAGGTCTAAGAGTTAAAAATGCAACTTTAGTTGATACACTTGTTCCAAATATGTTGAAAATGCATGAAATTAAAAATGTAATTAAAGCACTTCTTTATGAAAATATTTCTATAAGAAATATGCCAGTTATTTTTGAAAACTTAATAGAAACTGCGGATAAACATGGATACGATTTGGAAAAATTAGTTGAAAATGTAAGAATTGGATTAGGGAGACAAATTTGTGAGGGATTAAAATCTTCAGATAATCAGGTACATGTAGTTGCTCTTGACTCTTCTGTTGAGAAGAAAATATTAGAATCAATTACTGAAGGTGAAGAAGGACGTTTAGTTGCATTGGAACCAGAATATAGTAATCTAATGATAGAAAAAATTTCTAAATCTTTAGAGAATATAATGATGAAAGGATATAATCCAATATTAATTTGTTCAAAAAGTATAAGATTTCCACTTGCAAACTTAATCTTAAGATTTGTTCAAAATATAAATATAATAGCATATGAAGAAGTTCCTTCTGATTTATCTTTGAATGTTGATGAAGTTATTACCATTTAGGAGGTATTTTTATGAAAGTAAAAAAGTATATGGTTAAAAATATATCTGAAGCAATGGACCAAATAAGAAATGATTTTGGTGACGATGCATATATTTTGGATACTAAAAAAGTGAAAAAAGGTGGTTTTTTTGGCTTTGGTGGAGAAAAATATGTTGAGGTAACCGTACTTAGCGAGAAAGAAAAAAATAAAAAAGACAATGATAATTATACCTCCCAATCGAATTCAATATATTCAATGAACGATATGGTTAATAGAAATAAAAGGTTGAATGATAGAATAAATTCAAATAAAAATGGTAATAGTGATCAAAATACTGGAGAGAAATTAGACATAAAAGAGAATGAAGATATGCAGTCTTTGCTAGAACTTATAAATTCACAAAGAGAAGTTTCTAAAAGTATAGATGAAGAAGCAAAAAGCTTTTACAATAATCAAAAAAACAATTATCAGAGTATAAAATATGATCAAGAAAAACAAAAAAAAGAGATAACAAAAAAGAGCCCGTCAGGCTATTCTAATCAAAGCTTAGAAAGGAAAAAAATAGATGAGAAAAAAGATAACTCTAATGAGAATTTAGATGAAATAAAAAACCTTATAAACAAGTTGAACAACAAAATAAACTCTGGAAATGAGTTTGTTTCAGAGTTAAAAGATAATTTAAAAGAGTCTGGTCTTAGTAAAGATATAGTAAATGAAATAATGGAAGAAGTAGATTCTGAAAATATTACAGAAAATTGGAAAAGTGATGTAACACTTTTAAATAAAATAAAGAACATTCTAATGAAAGATATCCAAATAAATAAAGAAGAAAATTTACAAGGTAAGATAATGTTAGTTGGACCAACAGGTATTGGAAAAACGACAACACTTGCAAAAATTGCAGCAATAATAAAAAGAAAGAATAAGAAAGTTGCAATTGTAACTATTGATACATATAGGATAGCAGCAGCAGACCAACTGAAGATTTATGCAGATATAATGGGTATACCTGCTTATGTTTGTTATACTCCAAAAGATTTACAGCTAACTATAGAATCTTTGCGAGAAATGGACACAATTTTAATAGATACTGCAGGAAGAAGTCATAAAAATGATCTTCAATTAGGAGAGTTGAAAGCTTTCATGGATACTGTTAATCCTGATAAAAAAATATTGGTTTGCTCTTCTAATGTAAATACTAATGATTTAATAGATATATATGAAAAGTTTAGTATTTCTAATCCAAATTCTTTGATATTTACAAAATTGGATGAAACCTCTTCATTTGGACAAATAATTTCTTTGTCTAAATATACTAATTTACCAGTTGATTATATAACTACAGGACAAAAGGTCCCTGATGATATTGAAAAGCCGGATTATGATAAATTAGTCTCAGAGGTTATCAAGGGGGTCGTGAAATGAGTCCGGGATACCAAGATCAAGCAGAAAGTTTAAGAAGTCAATTTAAAAAATCTGATACAAAAATTATATCTATATCTGGAGGAAAAGGTGGGGTTGGGAAATCAGTTTTTGCCGTAAATCTCTCTGCCGAATTAGCCAAAAGAGAAAAATCAGTGTTATTATTTGATTCTGATGCTGGGTTTGCAAACGCTGCAATATTACTCGGTAAAAATGTTAAATATAATATGAGTGATTACATAGATGGAAGAGCTACTCTTGATCAATGTATTCAAGAAACTAAATACGGTGTGGATGTAATAAGTTCTGGATTTGATTTTAAAGATTGGAAACTTTTTCAGAATGGATTCACTTCTTCAATGACAGAAGATTTCTTTTTAAAAGCAAAAGATCATGATTATTTAATTATAGATATTGGTGCTGGTTATTCGGATAAATTAAACTCTTTTTACTTGGCCTCAGATAAAATATTTTTAATCACAATACCAGAGCCAACTGCCATTGTAAATGCATACACCCTTATAAAAGCCCTGTCTTTTATAGGAGTACATTCAGAACTTGATATAATATTAAATATGATAAGAGAAAAAAGTGAGATAGAGCCTGTTAAACAGGTAATCAAAAAAACTGTTAGCAACTTTCTTGGAAAAGATATTGCTAATTTTTACGATGTTTATTATGATAAAAGAGTACATGACTCAATCAAAAGCCAAACACCCATAGTAAATCAAAACATAAACAACAAATTTAAAAAATCCTTAGAACTGATTGTAGATGACATCTTGAATATTGAGCCAAATAATGAAAAAAGCTTTACTAAAAGATTTAAAAATATTTTTGGGATGAGTTGATTATATGAAAAATGAAATAATTTACATAATATTAAAACTAGCACTAAGCAGGGGAAACTTAATAAAAGTAAGAAGTAAACAATTTTTAGATGAAGCAAGAATAATTTCATATAAAAACAAACGATTAAAAATAGTAAAGCCCACTTTCGATGTTAATGAAAATGATAACCTATTACTTGATATAGTGTATAATGGGACTTTTAAGTTAAATGGAGTATGTGTTGATAAAAACGAGCACGACATAACACTTAAGATTAAAGAAGATTTTCAATATATTACTAAAAGAAAAGATTTTAGAATTCCGTTGTTTATTCCTATTATTATTAATGATAAAATTAATGCAGTTTTAGTTGATTTTAATTCTTCAAATTATTTAGCTTTGTTAGCTTTTAAAGGAGAAATAAAATACGGAGATTTAATTTCAATAAAAACGAAAAATATAGATGATATAATATTAGAAGGGAAATGCGAAAAAGTAAGAGATGAATTATTCAATATGGAAAGGGTCGTTGTAAAAGTCAATTCAAAAAATTCACAAAAAGCTATTGAGATGTTCAACAAATTAATAGAATACTATGTCTAATGGGGGAATAATATGTCTGATTTTGTTGAAAAAGTTTCTGCCAAGAGAAATATATCTATAAATATGCCTATTGAAATAGAGGTAGATGAAGAATATTATGAAGGCAACTATAAAAGTATAATACACGAATATAATAGTAAGTCTGGTTATGCTAAAATAGGAATTCCAATGTATAAAGGTGCTTTAATAAAACTTCCAAAAGGCATTAAAATTAGAATTAGAATTTATTCAAATACAGCAGTATTTTTATTTAAAACTATCATACTACAATCGGGACAAGAAAATAATATAAGGTTTTTGGTAGTTAAAGTCCCTGAGGTTATATATAAAGTTCAAAGAAGAAAATATGTGAGAATTCCAATTTCCGAAGATGGATATTTCTATTTAAAAAAGGAATACGAAGAAATGGACGATCCACCTAAACATAAGTTTGTCAGTAAAGATTTTTCTGCAGGTGGACTTTCTATAGTTTCAGATTATGACCTTGTAGAAGGAGATAGAGTTTTCATAAATATGAATATAAAAGAAGGTCTTAAAATAGAAAACTTTGAAGCAGAAGTTGTGAGGAAAATTGGCGAAACAGATGTAGGAAGAAAAATTTTTGGTTTGGAATTTACGAACTTAGATACAAAAACAGAGAAAAAATTTGTTAAATTTGTTTTTAGGTATGAAATTCAATCTATGAAGAGGAACAGACTTTAATGGGGGGTTAATATGTCTTTATATGAAAAAATAAATAAAATGCATTTAGATGCACTTAAAGAATTTGGCAATATTGGAGCTGGAAATGCAGCTACTTCAATTTCAATGATGCTAAACAAAAAAACTGATATAAATGTTCCCGAAGTAAAGCTAATTTCTTTATCTGATTTATGGAAAATATTTAAGGATCCTGAAGAAATAACAGCTGGTGCAATGATTGGTGTTGGTGGAGAGTTAGATGGAGCAATATTATTTTTAATGGGAACTGAAGATATAAAAAAAGTTTTGGAAATGATGATGCTTCCAAAACCAGAAGATCTTACAGAACTTGATGAAATGAATAGATCTGCTATAGGAGAATTGGGAAATATTATGTGTAGTTCTTATGTTGTTTCATTATCTCAATTTACTAATTTAAACATTCATTCGTTACCACCTAAGGTTGTAGTTGATATGATTGCAGCCATAGTTTCTGAAGTATCTCTTATAACAACCGATGGTTCAGATTATCTTATATTGATAGAAACAAATATGAGTGTAGAAGATTTTGAAAAAGAAATTTCAGGATATATCATTTATATTCCAGATGAAGCTTCTTTGAATAAAATATTGAAAACTATGGGGCTGGGAATTGATGAAGAATAAAAAAATAATTGGTATAGGCGAATATACAGTTTCCAATGATAATGAAGAATTGATCGTAACCCTTGGACTGGGATCTTGTGTAGGGGTATGTTTGCTTGATAAAAAAAAGAAAATAGGAGCAATGATTCATGTCATGCTACCTGATTCAGGGGGAAAAGATACTCCTAAACCAGGTAAGTATGCTGATTCAGGTATAAAAATAGTATTGAATGAAATGAAAAATAAAGGCGCAAATTTATCAAGTATAGAAGCAAAGATAGCTGGTGGAGCAGCAATGTTTGGAAATTCCAGCAAAACTATGGATATTGGAAAGAGAAACGTTGAAGCTATAAAAAATATACTAAAACAAGAAAATATAAGAATAGTTGCAGAAGATACAGGGGGAAATAGAGCAAGAAGTATAGAATTTAATGTAAACAATTCTGAACTGATGATAAAAAAAGTTGGTGGTGGAGAAAAGGTTGAAATAAAAGTAATCTAAAAAGGGTGAGTATATGTATAAAATGGATAAAGACCAAATAGTCAGAAATTTTTTGCCCAAAATAAAAGCAATAGCTATTAACCTTCTTAATACACTTCCAAAAAGCGTTGATTTAGATGACCTTATTCAAGAAGGAGTTATTGGGTTACTACAATCCTATGAAAGGTATGATCCTACCCAAGGAGCAACCTTTTATACGTATGCTTTGACCAGGATAAAAGGTTCAATGCTTGATTATCTTAGAAAGATAGATTGGCTTCCAAAAGAGATTAGGCATTTGATAAAAAAATATGAAGAGTTTGTTTATAAACACCAGGATGAGAATTTTACTGATGAAGAAATTGCAAAAGAACTTGAAGTAGAACTCACTGATATTCAAAAGATTAAGTATTCTATTAACAAATCTCAGATTTTAGAATTAGATAATTATCTTCTCAATATAGGTGAAGATTTTATAGAAGCAAAGGAAAAAAATAATGAAAATGATCCTGAGATATCTGCTTATAAAGAAATTTTAGAAAATGAATTGAAGGAACAGATAAAAACCTTAAAAGAAAAAGAACAATTAATTTTGTCTTTATATTATGAAAAAGAGTTGACTTTTAAGGAAATTGGAGAAGTGATTGGGGTTAGCGAATCAAGAATATCACAGATTCATTCTTCTATAATTATTAAATTAAAGAAGAAAATGAATCAAGGAGATGATTGATATGTCAGAACTACATAATTACCAAATTATGGTTCAAAAAAATGTTCAAGCTTCTCAAAATATTCAAGGTATTTCTAATGCTCAAGATTCTTCAAGAATGATAAGCCTCTTCAATAAAGTTAAACAATTTCAAGAGAGTAAAAAGAAAGTTAATGAGAACAATAAAACAGAAAATAGTAAAGTAAATCCGGATGGGAAAAATAAAAATAACATTATGAATTTCAATTCTCAAAAAGAGAATAAAGATATAGATAAAAAAAATAATTTTAAATTTGATGAATATCGAGGAAATACTATAGACGTTAGACTTTAAAGGAAGTGAAATGATGATCGGATATTTTATGATTTACAAATCTCCCGAAGACAAATATTCTGGTGGTTTGATGACTTTGAATGACAAAGGACTTCCAACTAATTTCAAATATACTGAGCCGATAAAACCAAGTAAAATACAAAAAATAATTTATGGAAATAATTTAAAAAGTTTTTTGGCTTCTGAAATAATTGGTAAAAAAATATTAGAAGGTGAAAATGATATAGATTATTTTTTTATAGATGATAATGAAATTTTAGATTTTATAGATACTGATAAACTTCTCGTTTACATAAAAGAATCTTATTCTGATATGGAAAAAAGTGAAAAAGAAAACGAAACTTTTATAAATATATCAGATAAAAAAACATACAAATTAATTTTTTCCAAAAAAGCTGGAGAAGATCTGATTGGGAAAATTAAAGATAATGCTGAATATTTTAATTTATCTGAACCATTCATAAGATTAAAAGAGGCTTTAGAATTTATATGCTCTTCAAACGAAAGTCACAAGTAAAAGAAATGGACATTCAATTTTATCTTAGACCTAAAGAAAATAATATTAGTAATTTAAAAACAGCGGACATGAACAATATGAGTCCGCGTTTTGTTTGTGTTAATAATAAAATAGATAGATTTAACATTGAAATAAACAATGGATTGGAAGTTGAAAAGGTAGAAAAACGCAATTTATATGATTTGTTCGAAACGAAAAAAATTGAAGCTTTAGATATTGAAACAAACAAGCTATTGGCAAAAATTTCCTTTGAAGAACCTTTAAAAAATACTGTTAATTTTATATTTGACCTAAAATTATTTTATTCAGAAGGGTTTAATGCAACGGTATATAGATTTGATATTAATTACGATATAAAATTAAAAAAGGTAAAACCAAAAAAAGTAATCGAAAAATTAGCTATCAATCAATTGAAGAGAAATGTTAATAAAAATTACATAAAACAACTTGTTTTGGAATTGGTTCAAGAAGAAAGTTTAAAATTATCAAACGTAAAATTTTTTGGTTTTTTCAAGTCTGTTCCAATTGGTAAAGAAGTTTTTTACTCATGGAATAAAGGTAATTTAGTGTGTAAAATAGAAAAAAGCGTAGATCTATATCTCGATTCTATAGCTTTTATTGATGTTTCAACAGATGAGAAATATTTGAAGTTTATCCGGAGGTAATAAAATGAACAAAGATATTATAAAATATATAAAAGATAACCCTACAAATAAAACAAGAGTTTTTATTTTCCCTGAATACACCAATTTAGAAATAGAAGATGAAAATCTGAATGTTTTTCCTGATTATGATATTTTTCCTTTTGAAGACATAGACATCTCTTCGAAAATAAAGAAACAAAGACTGAATATTATGTATAAATTAATCAAAGGTAAAGATTTAAACCTTGTTACAACTCTTCATTCTATGACAAGATTCACTATACCACCAGAAAATTTTTATATAAAAAATTATTCTTATGGTGATAATTTCATTGATGAATTATATGAGATAGGTTATAAAAATGTTTTTGAAATAACAGAGCCATCAGAATATTCAAAGAGAGGATTTATAAGAGACATTTTTGTTCCAATATATAAAAACCCTATAAGGTTGGAACTTTTTGATGATGAAATAGAGAGGTTAAATTATTTTGATCCTTTAAATCAAAAATCTATAAAAAAGATTGAAAAATTTGATTTAGTTCCTGGCAGTGAAATTTTCTATGATCAATTTAACATAAATTTGATGAATGAAAGATTGAAATCGGAAATGAAAAAGTTTAAAGAAATTGAAGAACTAAATATAGATATGCTCAATTATTTTCCTTCTCTTTTTCATAAAAATAAAGCTACTTTGTTATCTTACTTACCAAAAGATACTGAGTTTATAATAATTGAAAAAGATAAAATTGTAAAGACTTTTACAGAAAAAGAAAGAGAAAATATAGAGATGTCAGATTCCAAGGTTAAAAAAGCCATTTACAAAAAATATTCAGGTATGAATATTCAAATATTAGATACTATAAATTATAAAGAATTAGACATAAAATTAAAAAGAAAAAAAGTGAAACAAACAGAAGATAAGGAAAAAGATTTAGAGTATTTACCTCTATTAGATTGGGAAGATTTAAAGGAAGATGATCTTATAGTACACGATGATTATGGTATAGGCGTTTTCAAAGGGGTTAAAATAAAGTCAACTCCCATAGGGAAAAGAGAATACATAACTATTGAATATAGCAATAAATCGAAAATATTTGTTCCTGTTGAAAGATTGGATAAAATTTCTAAGTATATTGGAGACAAGTCTAAAGTTAGAATTTCTTCTTTGAATGGGAAAAAGTGGAAGAAAACTAAAAAAGAAGTTGAGAAAAAAATTCATGAAAAAGTTAAAAAGCTTCTTGAAATCTATGCCCTAAGAGAGAATAAAAAAGGAAAGATAATAAAAGGAGATGAAGAGTTAGAAAAGAAGTTGCAAGAAACATTTCCTTATGTTGAAACAAATGACCAATTGAAGAGTATAGAAGAAATAAACAGAGATTTGATGTCTAACAAACCTATGGATAGACTATTAGTTGGTGATGCAGGTTTTGGCAAAACTGAAGTAGCCCTAAGAGCTGCTTTCAAAGCTATAATTGATAATTATCAAGTTCTTTTTTTAGCTCCAACGACAATTCTTTCTCAACAGCATTATGATACTTTTGTTGAGAGGTTAAAGGGATTTGGAGTTAACATAAAATTATTGAACCGACATATAACACCAAAAGAAAGAAATGAAATAATTAAACAAGCATCATTAGGTGAAATCGATATTTTAATTGGTACTCATTCACTTCTTTCAGAAAAAATCAAGATTAAAAAATTAGGCCTTGTTATAATAGATGAAGAACAGAGATTTGGAGTCCTTCAAAAAGAGAGACTTAAAGAATTAGAGCTGGGGGTTAATTTTTTAATGATGAGTGCTACACCTATTCCACGTACGCTGTATATGTCTATAAGCGGATTGAGAGAAATATCAACTATTTCAACTCCACCTTTCGGTAGAATGCCAATTCAAACATATATTGGTAATTACTCAGATAGAATAGTCAGAATAGCAGCATTAAGAGAAAAGTCAAGAGGTGGACAGATATTATATGTTCATAATAGAGTAAATGGGCTAAAGAAGATTTATGAATATTTAAAAAACCTTATTCCTGAAATAAAAATTGAGTATCTACACGGTAGAACTAACAAAATAGAGTTTAACAAAATAATTAATAGATTTTATAACAATGAAATTGATATGTTAGTAACTACTTCTATAATAGAAAATGGAGTAGACATACCAAATGTAAATACCATAATAATTGATGATTCTCAAAGATATGGTATTTCTCAACTTTATCAATTAAAAGGTAGAGTAGGAAGGTCTAAAAGAAGAGCTTTTGCATATTTCTTATATAAGGATTCACTTACTAATGATAGTAAAAGACGTTTAGAAGCTATGAAAAAATTTAATGAACCTGGATCAGGTTTGAAATTGGCCTTAAGAGATTTAGAAATAAGAGGATATGGTGATGTTTTAGGTATTGATCAAAAAGGGCACATAAATTCTATAGGTCTTCATTTATATAAAGATATCTTAGAAGAAACTGTCAATAAAATGACAGGAAAAGAAACTATAGAGAAAAAACAAAAAATCTATACTGAAATAAAAGGTATAAAAGGTTCACTATTGATTCCAGAATATTATATAGGAAATTCCATTGAAAGAATGAGAATTTACAGAAGAATATCTATTCTATCAAATTTAGATGAATTAAATGAACTGTATAAAGAAATTGAAGATAGATTTGGTAAAATACCTGAAGAGTTAACCAATTTATTTGATTATGCAAGAATTAGAATAAATGCCTCATATAATGGGATTAGGCTAATTGAAATTGGGGACAATTATGTTAAACTTGTATTTGACGAGGATGTTGTTCCAAGAAAAGAAGACTTTAATTTTAAAGTTAAAAGAATAAATCTTGATCCAAAAACAAATGAAATGATTATATATGGTATAAAAAATTTTAAAGAATACTTCAACAAAGTTTTGAAAATAGGAGAGAAAGAGAATGTTTAAAGATACAATAGTTGCTTTAAGTTCTTCATATGGAATATCTGCTATTGGTGTTATAAGAATTAGTGGAAATAATGTAGAAGATATAATAAGGAACCATTTAAGAAAGAGTTTCAAACCAAAAAAAATGTATTATAACTGGTTTATAGATAATGAAAAGAAAATTGATGAAATCACATGGACATTCCACAAAGGGCCTAAGTCTTATACAGGAGAAGATATGCTTGAAATATTTTGTCACGGTGGTCCAAAGATAATAGAAGAATTAATAACTATCTTAAAAAGATATTCAAGAGATGCAATAGAAGGAGAATTTTCAAAAAGAGCTGTATTAAATAACAAGATGGATTTAATAAAAGCTGAATCTATTAACAACATGATTCATTCAGAAACAGAGTTATCTCTTGATGCTTCAAGAAATCAAGTAACTATGGGATTATCAAAGGATATTAGTAAAATAGAAAAAGATCTCTTAGATCTCTCAACAGAAATAGAAGTAGAACTCGATTATCCAGATGATATAGCCTTTGAAAGTGAATCAGATACCCTTAAAAATAAAGTGGATAGCATTATAAAAGCTGGCAAAGAAATATTATTAAATGCAGACAATGGAATTATGGCTGTACATGGGATTAAAACAGCAATTGTTGGGAAACCAAACTCTGGTAAAAGTACGCTATTAAATGCTCTATTACGAAAAGATAGAGCTATAGTTACAGATATCCCAGGGACAACAAGAGATACTATAGAAGAAAATTTAAACATCAAAGGAATATATTTAAGAGTGATAGATACAGCTGGTATAAGAGAATCCGAAGATAAAATAGAGAAAATAGGAATTCAAAAATCTATTGATTCAATTAAAAACTCTGACTTAATTATATTTATTGTTGATGGATCAAACCCAAATAAAGATGATGAAAAAATATTTGAAAAAATTAATAAAGATTATAAAAACAAAGAGTTAATAATTGTTCTAAATAAAAACGATGATAAAAATTTTGTTCAACCATTTTTTTTAAAAAATTATCATTATATAAGTATATCTGCTAAAGAAGGTAATATAAAAGACCTTGAAGAAGAAATTTATAAGAAATTTATAAATAAATTGACTATAAAAAAACCATTACTTACAAATAGTAGACAAAAAGATATCTTGAAAGAAACCCTAAATCATTTAGAAAAAGCATCGAATAACATTGAAAATGGCATATCTAAAGATTTTATAATGTTTGATATAAGAAAGGCGTTGGAAAAAATTTATGAATTAAATGGTAAAAACTATAACGAAGAAATGTTAAATAATTTATTTTCAAATTTTTGTGTTGGCAAATAAGGAGTGGGTTAAATGAATATAATTTTATCTGTTTTATTTGGGTTAATTCCCTTATTACAATTTTTTATTCAAGGATACCTGTTTTTTGGGGTATCTCTATTATTATTAATAATTTCTTATTTTGTTATTAGAAGAAAAGGGGCTATTAATTTTATGATTGAATCAACTTTGTTGTTGGCAATGCAGGTTATTTTAGTGATCATTGATGTTTCAAATATATTTTTGTTTATATATATCGCTTTAGCTTCTGCACTTTTATATTTAGCTTCTATGGAAGACAGAAAAATTGATGAATTAAAAAGTTTTATAAAACAAGCTGGTTATGATCCTGAAACTTTTAATTTTATTTTTTGCTTTTTTGGTTTGGGTCAAATAAAAAATTTAGATGAACTAAAAAACCTTAAAAGCGCTGTTTTAGGATATGGAAAAGATGGCATTGCTTATAGTGTAAAAATGGAAACTGGAGATATAAACAGATTTTTAAGTTATGATGAGTTGAGCGATTATGGTATGTTTCGATTGGAAAAAGAACAAGAACCATATTTTCAAAAAACATGGGAGTTATTTTGGCCGAGCAGCAGACTAAGAACTTTGCATAAACCGCAATTAGAAACATTTGGACTGTTTTTCGTTGTTAAAGATGAAATTGTGACATTTTATGAAGAACCAGGATTACTATATAAGGTAGCAAATTACCTTGATGATAATGCATGATAGATGAAAAGAAATATTATGAGACTTTTAACCAGGCAATAAAAGAAGAAAGAAAAGCAGAAATCGAATCCACTATTTCAGAAATAAAAAATATATCAGGTAAAAAAAGAGAAGAAAAAGGAAGGGCAATTTTAAATCTTGATGGAAGGATTTCTGGATATGAAATAGGTGGTTTTACAGTAATAAAATATGGTAGAAAAAAATATATAGACACTAATATCTCTGTTGGAGATGAAGTTTTGATAAGCAAAGGAGATCCACTAAAATCTGATTATCTTGCAACGGTTACAAACATAGGAAATAGATATATTGAGGTTGTTGTAGCAGGCGGTGTTCCTTATTGGGCACTTAAGAATATAAGATTAGATTTATATTTTAATGATGTCACATATTCAAGAATGAAAGATGCCTTGAAAAGGTTTAGAAATAATTCTGAATATTTTCAAAATCTCAAAAATATTTTGTTGGAAAAAGAAAAGCCTACTATAAACAATTTAGAGTGTCAAATTGATTTTTTTGATGATAGACTAAATAAATTTCAAAAAGAAGCTGTAAAAAAATCTATTAAAGAAAATGATTTATTTTTATTATATGGCCCCCCAGGTACTGGAAAAACTAGAACAATAACTGAAATAATATTGCAAGAAGCAAAATTAGGTAAGAAAATACTTGCAACTGCAGAATCAAATGTTGCTACAGATAATTTGGTTGAATATTTAACAAAGATTCCTCACAATTTTAAAATTATAAGGATAGGGCATCCTGCAAGGGTTAGCGAAAGAATAAAAGATATGCTAATTTATAATGCCGTTAAGAATAAACAAAGTTATATTAATGCTCAGAAAATGAGAGAAGAGATGAATGAACTTATTGAAACAAGAAACAAGTATAAAAAACCAAATCCGAGTTTAAGGCGCGGAATGTCTGATGATCAGATAAAAAAACACGCAAGAAACAAAAAGTCTTTTAGAGGAATAAATCCAAAAAAAATGAAATCTATGGCTAAATGGATTAAATACAATGAAATGATAGATGAATTATACATGAATATTAAAGATTTAGAAGAATTTGCTTTAGATTCTGTGATAGAAGAATCTGATATTATAATCACTACAAATGCTACGGCTGGTTCAGATTTTTTAGAAGATAAAAATTTTGATGTTTCAATAATAGATGAAGGATCGCAATCTATGGAGCCATCAAGTCTTATAAGTGTCACTAAATCAAAAAAATTTATAATGTCTGGTGACCATAACCAATTACCTCCTACTATTCTTTCTGACAAAGCTAAAGATGTTCTATCTAAAACACTTTTTCAAAGAATGATAAATAAATATCCAGAGAATTCCTACATGTTGAAAATTCAGTACAGGATGAATGAGCAAATAATGGAAATTCCAAACAAGTTTTTTTATGGAAATGAATTAATAGCTGACGATTCTGTAAAAAATCATACTATAAAAGATTTGATAAATATTGACGATTATGATGATATTTTGGATCCCAACAAAACTGTTGTTTTTTTAAACACAAGTGCATCTGATAAAAAAGAAGAAGAACAAAAATTTGGTTCAAAATCAAGAAGAAATATTTTTGAGTCAGATGTGATAGTTGAAATTCTTGAAAAATTCAAAAAAAGAAATTTTGATTTAGAAAATATTGGTATTATAAGTCCATATTTTGATCAAATTGAGCTAATAGAAGAAAAAATAAAAAATAAATTCAACTTAGTTCCTGAAATTAGCACTGTTGATGGTTTTCAAGGTAGAGAAAAAGAAGTTATTATTATTTCAAATGTTAGAAGCAATGAAAACTCTGATATTGGATTTTTAGAGGATTATAGAAGATTAAATGTTTCAATAACAAGATCAAAAAGAAAACTTATAATAATTGGCGATTCAGAGACATTAAAGGAAAATGTTTATTATAAAAATCTAATAGAACATTTAAAAGAAAAAGATCTTTTTATAGATATAACATGGGGGTAGAAAATGAAGATATTTAAACTATCGATATTCGAAATAAAAAAAATATTTAGAAACCCAGGAATGCTTGTTTTGATAATTTTAATACCGATTATTATAGCTTATTTAGGAGCTTCTTTTTATCCAGAAAATTTAATGGGAGAACATAAAATTGGTATTTATAACCAAGATAATTCATTTTTAGGTAGATTTGGTTTTATTTTTTTGAAGCAGTTTTTAAAATGGGATAATACAGTTGAAATTAATTCAGAGGAAGAACTTCAGAGTTTCATAGCAACTCGAGATTTTGATTCAGTTTTGATGATCCCGAAAGGTTTTATAGATTCTCTTAGAAATTATGAAGAAAACGAACTTTATATTATTCCAAATCCGGATAAATTACAGGATGCTTTTTCTTTTTATACTATTGTAGACGCTTTGTTCAAAGAATTAAGTGGTATACCAGAGTTGTCAAGTGGATCTACTACCAATTTTTTACTTCAAGGTGGTATATCAGTTGATGAAAATAGGAAAAAGCCAGAAATTAAGTTGTTAATCCCTCAAGTTAATTCAAATGAACTAAAACTTTCAGAAAATTCAAGTTTAGGATTTAAAGATATATTTTCTCCAGTTGTTGCTGTTATTATGATCCTTTTATTTTCAATGATTGGCATTGGTAATAGTATTTCACAAACTAAGGAGAATGGATTGTTTGATATCTATAGGGCTAATGGTTTAAAAATTTATGAGTTTATTGGCTTTAAATTTATAGCTTATTTTTTAATTGGCCTTGTAGCAAGTATTTATTCTTGGTACATTTATAGGGCTTTTGGAGTTACTTCTGTTGCATCAGAAATAAACATATTGTTGATTATCTCTTTAAATGTATTTGTTTATACATCTTTAGGAATCCTTATATCAAGTATAACAAGTAATTCAAAGTCAACATCATTTTTTTTAACGGCTTTAACGGGAGGATTAGTCTTGTTTGGAGATGTATTAATACCTATACCAAAAGATTCTATAGTATTACAATTCTCTAATTTTTTACCGATTAAATATTCTATAGAATCTTGGAGAAAACTTTCTATTTTGGGATATTCAATGGACAATATATCAAAAGAAATTATATATTTATTGACATTTGGTTTGGTATTTTTGATTTCATCTTATACATTGATGTATATAAAAAATAAAAGGTAGTGATTTTATATGATAGCTTTTATTACAGATTGGGGAGAAGATAGTTATTATGTCTCTTCTGTAAAATCAGTAATAAAAAATATAAATAAAAATGCTGAGATAATAGATATTACGCATAATATGGGAAAATATGATATTTATTCCTATTCACACATTTTGCTAAGAGCGTCCAAAGAATTTCAAGAAAATACAATATTTTTGGTTGTTATCGATCCAACTGTAGGGAGTTCAAGAAAAGCCATTTTAGTAGAAACAAATCAACCAAAATATTATTTTATAGCCCCTGACAATGGAATTTTAACTCAGGTTAAAAGAAAATATGGAATTAATAAGATTATTGAATTAAATAACAAAAACTATTTTTGGAAAGAAAGTAACACTTTTCATGGTAGAGATATTTTTGGAGCATTTGCAGCTTATCTATCAAAAAACATAAATTTTAAATATTTTGGAAACGAGCTTTTAAAAATTAATGAGCTGAATATAAAAAATCCTTTCTACAATAAAAATAATATAATAGGACATTTTTTGTATAAAGATAGTTTTGGAAATTTAGAAACAGATGTTGAGAATAATAATACATTTAATTTTGACAAACATAGTAGTTATGTTATTTCTTTTGAAGGTAAAGAATATCCTTTAAACTATAAAGAATATTATTCGGAATGTGGTGACGATAAATTATTAATGCATTTTGATAGTTCTAATTATTTAGAAATTTCAATTAACAAAGGCTCGGCAGCTTCTTATCTTAATATAAAAAACTTTAATACTAAGTTTGAAATAAAGAAGATCAAATAATGCCATACAAATCCATATTAAAAAATAAAGAAACAAAAATAAACATTAAAAGATCAGAATTTATTGGTAACTGTTCTAAAGTTAACTCTGAGCAACAGGCTAAAGAATTTATAAAATCGATAAGCGAATTGTATAAAAATGCCAATCACAATTGTTGGGCCTATTTTGTAACTGATGAAAATCGAGAGTATTTCAACTACACTGATAATGGTGAACCATCTGGTTCCGCAGGGAAACCAATTTTTGGTGAAATTCAAAAAATGAATTTGAACAACATTGTTTGCGTTGTAACCCGTTTTTTTGGTGGTGTTAAATTAGGAGTAAGAGGTCTAATTGATGCCTATTCTAAGACAACTTTTGAAACTGTTAAAAACTCAAAAATAGTTGAATATCGAAACGCCTTTATTTATGGAATTGTTACTGATTACTCACAACACGCAGAAATAGAAAGATTATTGAAAAGAGAAATTGGATGGGAAATAATAGAGACGAAATTTACTGAAAATGTCTATCTTGAAATATCAATTGACGAGGAAAAAATTGAACCGATTAAAAATATTATTGAAAAAAAATCTATTAAATTAGATTTTCTAAGGCAAGAAGAAAAACCTTATAAAGTGAGGGATTGATATGAAACAAAGTTTATATAGAGTTTATAGACCTATGATTTTTGATGAAATATTTGGACAGGAACACATAAAAAGATATTTTAAAAATGCAGTTAAAAATGAAAACATATCTCATGCCTATATTTTTTCTGGGCCAAGAGGTACTGGAAAAACTACAACTGCAAGAATATTGTCAAAAATTGTAAATTGTGAAAATCCCAATGGATCAAATCCTTGCAATGAATGTTCTAATTGTAAGGCAATAAACGAAAATAATTTTATGGATGTTATAGAATTAGATGCTGCATCAAATAGAGGTATAGATGAAATAAGGCAGATAAGAGATTCTGCTAATTACAGACCTGTGAAAGGTAAATATAAAGTCTATATCATTGATGAAATTCATATGCTAACAAAAGAAGCTTTCAATGCATTGTTAAAGACATTAGAAGAACCACCTGAGCATGTTATATTCGTTTTAGCTACTACCAACTTGGAAAAGATTCCTGACACAATAATATCCAGGTCACAATTATTAAATTTTAGAAATTTATCAGAAGTTGATATTTCTGATAATTTGAAATTAATTTCTGAAAATGAAAAAATAAATATTGAAGATCAAGCAATAAATCTTATTTCAAGAAAAGCAAAAGGTGGAATGAGAGATGCTATATCTCTTTTAGAACAAGTAATGAAATTTTCTGATAAAGAAATAACTAAACAAGATATAGTCAATATACTTGGTATTTATGATGAACAGTATATAATGAATTTTATAAACGCAATATACAATTCTGACATAGATGAAATACTTGAAATTTCAAATGAAATATTTAACCTTGGTAAAGATCCTGAGTTGTTAGTTGAAGAAAGTATGGAAAAAATAATAACAATTATAGGAAATGATAAAAATGACAAATATTTCTATATACTTGAAAATCTTCAAAAAATACATAAAGAACTCAAATACAGTGAAAACACTAAGCTTGTTTTTGAGACTATGGTGGCGACATTTTCTTTTAATCTATCTAATATAGATGAAAAAAAGATGGAAAAACAATCAGAAAGCAATTTGGATACATTTGAGTCAGATCCTGCCGAAGAAAAGAAAATCGATAAAAATGTAACTCAAATTTTTGATTATTTCACTAAAAATCAGAAAAAAATTAACTTAGCTATAGTTTATGCTCTCAAATATTCCGAGTATAAATTGGAAGGTAATGAATTTATTATAAAAATTAAAAAGGATCAATCTTTGGAATATGAATTGATTAACAAGTATAAAAATGATATAAAAGTTGCCTTAAACAATATTTTTAATGACGATACACATTTGAATATTTTTTATGAAGGCAACATAAAAACTTATGATGAAAAACCAAAAAGCCAATCAAAACAATTATTTTGAGGAGTTACCATGATTTATGTTGTAGTATCTTCTAAACAAGAAAAAAGATTTATAAAAGAAAATTTAGTAAAGATAAAAGACTATTTTTTTGATATTTATGAGAATACAAAAATTAAATTAATAATATCAGGCATAGGAGCTTACAATGTAAGCTCCTCCATTTCTTATATCTGTAGATTATTTGAGCCTCAAAAAAATGACCTAATATTAAATTATGGATTTGCTGCTACAAAAGAAATAAAATATGTAAACAATATTTTTAGGATTAATACAGTAAAGGACTTTTGCTTAAATAAAAATATGTACTTTGACTTGACTTACGATTTGGGATTACAAGAAAGAAGTTTAGTAACAATGCCAAAACCTGTTGAAAATAATGAAATGGAAAAGAATATGTTGTACGATATGGAAGGCTATGCCTTTTATCAAATATCAAGAAAGTTTTTTGATAGACAAAACATTTTTATGATAAAAAAAATCAGTGATAATGGTAAAAACAATTTTGATTTAAAAAATATAGATTTAAATGATGGATTAGATAAAACATTTGAAAAGTTATATAATATAAGCGATGAGCAGGAGAAAATTTATAAAATAAAAGAACTCAAATACATAAAAAGCTCTATGATTAAAAGTAATTTCACCAAAGTTCAAAAAGATCTAATTATTAAAAAATTATACCAATTTTTATTAGATGGAAAAGAAATAAACAACTTATTGGATGAAATAATTAAAAAAGAATTTAATAATAAGAGAGAAAGGAATTGTTATTTTGAGCAAATTATTAAATCGTAGTTTTTCGCATATTTATGTGGAAAAACAAGTCGCTAATAATTACATTACAAAAAATATTTTATCTAAGTTTAAAGATTCTAAAGTAATTTATATTGATGATTACAAGGAAGTGTTTTCTGGGTTCGATCAAAATTTTTCAATTCAAAAACAATCTCAAAAAATCATAATTGCTGAAAAAAAAGATAATTTTATCTATCAAGGAAGTAAAATGTGTCACGATTTCAACAATTCTGCTTTTTTTTATGCTAACAATATAATTAACTGTCTTTTTGACTGTAAATACTGTTATTTAGGTGGTATGTATCCATCAAGTAATATAGTGGTTTTTGTAAATATAGAAGAATTTTTCTATGAAATAGAAAAAATATCAAAATCTTACAAGAATATTTATTTGAGTTATGGATATGATACAGATATACCAATTTTTGAAAATATATATCCTTTTATAGGTGAATGGATTAACAAAATAAATGAATTAAGTAATATTAAGATGGAAATTAGAACAAAATCAAATATCTTTCATAATGTTCTTTCAAATAAAAATATTGATAATGTTATACCTGCCTGGACATTAAACCCACAAAAGTTTATAGAAAAATATGAAAAGAAAACAGCTAATTTAGATGAAAGGCTGGTTTCAATAAAGAAGGTTCAAGATATGGGAATTAAAGTTAGATTATCTATTGATCCTATAATAATTGAAGGTGATTTTTTAAAAGAGTATAAACTACTAATCGATAAAATCTTTAATTTTTTAAATCATGAATTTATAAGAGACTTAAGCATAGGTTTTTTTAGAATTCCAAATGTATATTTAAAAAATTTAAAAAAGCATTCTAATTCGCCAATAATTTTTAATAATTTTGAGGTCATAGATTCCATAGCTACATATCCATTAAAAGAAAAAGAAACTGCAATAAATTCTTTGATAAATTATTTGAATAGATTTATAGAAAGAGAAAAGATATTTATTATATAAGGGAGATGGGAAATATGAAAAAAATCTTGTTAGTTAATATTTTTCTTATAATTATTAGTTTAGGATTTTCTTACGTTTATTTACAAGGTGAAAACGTCTTGAATTCTGGTGATCCAATTTTTATTAAAGGATACAACGAAAAACAGGTCTTTATGAAAGTCTATAATATAGAAAATGATATAAACGTTATTATGAATAGAGAAGTTGAAAATCAAGAAAGAAAAGTATACAAAACCAAGATATTAAATGCAAATAGTGAAGGGAACATAGACGAGAAATTTACTGTAAATGAAATAGGATTGTACTTTGTTGAATTCATTAAAAATAACGAGATAATATCTTCTGATTCATTTTTGGTTTCTGATCTTAATTTTATAGCTTTTTATGACGGCAAGAATTTGTTTCTTGATATGAGAGACAAAAATGGAAATCAAGTTAATTCAGATATATACATTAAAACTGAAAATGGAAAAACTACTATTTTAAACGATAAAAAGGTTTTAAATTATGAAATAGAAAATATAAGTGAAATTTATGTCAAAAGTAAGAAAGGGATAGCTTTTAAAAATTTCTATTATTATAGAAATAATTATCCTAATAATCCCATTGAATTTTTAAAAGATAAACCTATTTACAAAAACGATCAAGAAGTTAAATTCAATATATATTCTTTCGTCAGAAATGAAAATTATTATGTGTTAAAACCAAATGAAAAAATGAGCTATTTCATCTCTGATCCAGCGGGGAACAAACTTGTAGAAAAAGAAATAACCACAAATAATTTAGGAATTTATACAGATAGTTATTATATTTCAGAAAGTGCACCTTTTGGATATTATTCTGTCACAATAAAAACAAATGAAGAAGTTAAAAATACAGGTTTTATTGTGGAAAATTATGAGAAACCAACTTATGAAATTGAGATAAATAGAGATGATGTTTACTACAACAAGGATACAATTGATTATGAAATTGAGCTGAATTATTATGATGGAAATCCTGTTTCTAATGCAGAAATTAAATATTATGTTTATTATGGACGTTATCCAATGAATAGAGATAGACTTGTTTATGATGGAAAATCATTCACTAATGAAAATGGAGTATTAAATATCCCAATAGGTGTTGATATTAAAGAAGATGGATATTACACTCTTGAAATAATTTCGATTGACCAATCACAAAAGCAAATGGAAAAGAGAGATTATGTTGAAGTTCTCAAAGGTAAATACAATATTGAAATTTTAGGCAAAGAAGATTTTTATTTAAAACTCAACAATGGTTATAGACTTTCTTTGAAAGATAGAGAGGGAAATACAATTTCTGGTTTTGTAGACCTCACTATTAAAAAAGACGTATATGAAAACGAACAGTATAATGAAAAAATAATTCAAAAAGAATCTATAGAGGTACAAAACGGACTGGGTGATTTTTCTATTGAGAATCTATCCAATGGATTTTATACAATAGAATTTTCTTATAAAGACACTATTAAAAGCTTTTATCTAAATATATCTCCTAATGAAGATCAAGTAGAGCTATCTATAGAAACAAATAAAATAAATTCTAAAACTTATGAAGTGAATATTAATAAGCCGAAAGATATGACGGGATATATTTACTTATCTGGTTTAAATGTATATGAAAAAAAAGAATTAAAAAAAGATAAAAATAAATATGAATTTGAGCTACCTGAAAAGATTTTAGAAAGAAATGTATTTGTAGAGGTTATTGGAATTTATCAAGGCAATGTTTATAAAAGTTCTAAAGCCATTATGACAAAAGAGAACATAAATTATAATTTTGATTTATCAATTGAAAAAGATGTATATAAACCAGGAGAAGAAGTAACTATAAAAATAAAATCTCCTGAAAAAAGTATTTACAATATTTCTGTTGTAGACGACGCTTTATACGATGTGTATGAAGATAATTACGATATGAAAGATTCTCTTTATCCAGAGCTATATTCTTCGAATATCTTGTTATCAGGAAGAGAAGAATACTTTTACGTTAGAAGGCTATCTGAATTGTCTACGGAGGATTCTCATGTTTTTGCTTCTTACAAGGGATCAAGAGCGAATGAAAATGTTAGAGAATACTTCCCAGAGAATGCTTTGTGGATACCTTTTATAGAAGTTGATGGAGAAAAAGAAATTAAATTCAAAAATCCAGATAGTTTAACAAGGTGGAGAGTAAATGTATTAGGTATAAATTCCGAAAAAATAGAGGACAAAAAGATTAATTATACTTCTAAAAAGGAGTTTTATGTTACTCCGTATATTCCAGAAAACATTTCTTTAAACGATACAATGACTTTGAAATTATCGGTTACAAACAATTCTACCAAAACCAAGAATATTTCTTACAAAATATACAATCAAGAAAAATCTGTTTCTATAAATAAGTCTGAAGGAGAAATTCAATTAGATCCAAATGAAACAAAAATAGTGTCGTTTGATCTCAAGGCTATAGCAGTTGGTAAGGATAATCTAATATTTGATTTTGAGGATGATATAGTAAAACTACCTATTGATGTATATGCCAATGATATAAATCAAAATTTTGTAAAGATTATTGATTCTGATATGCAAGAAGTAAAAGTAAAAAAAGGTGATAGTTGGAGAAAATTTTCAGTTGAAAACATAATTAAAGACAATATAAAATTTTTAGATGAATATGAATATAGATGTACTGAACAAACAGTTTCAACATTAATACCTCTTTTAGTAGCAGATAAAAATGGCTATGAGATAGATGACATAGATAAAAAAGTTACTTCATCACTTCAAATTTTATACAAATATCAAAGATCTGATGGAGGCTGGGGATGGTGGATGAACTCAGAAAAATCAAATCTTTTAATGACAACGTATGTTTTAGAAGCTTTTCATATTATCCAACAATATGGTTATCAAGTTAGTCAACAAGTTGTTAATAATGGTTTGAATTATTTGAGTTCGAATACAATATCCGGTTATCAAAATTATGTTTTGAATTTATATGATTCAGCTATTAACTTACCTCTTAATAAGGTAGAAAAAATAGATTTGTTATTCATGTCACTTTATGATAAAAATGCTTTTGAATTACTTTTGGAAAAAATAGAAGAGAATAAAGATATGATAGCTTTTGAATTTAACAATTATTATAATACAGATTTAGAATTAAACTCTTATTTACTTTTAAGTATGATTAAAAATGGGTATAAGGATGAATCAATTATAAAGTTAATGAACACTATTGTTAATCTTAGATCAGGATATTATTGGTATTCTACAAAAGATACTGCTATAGCTTTAAGAGCCATTTTAGAAGCAAAGAACTATCTCAGTTTATCAGACAATGAGTCTGATTTCCATGAAGTCACAAAAAGTTCTGTTATTAGAAATAAAGGTTTAATTGAGATATTTTCAAATGAAAAGATTGAGGAAAACTTATCAAATATGGTTATCAACAAAAATTTTTATAAAAAGTTTAGTACTAAGTTATATAAGGGTCATGATGTTTACATAGTAGACTATTTTATTGATATTTCTAAAGATTTTAACGTCGAAAATATTAAATATATATCTAAAGACACCATTTTGAAAAAAACAGACCATGAGTACATTTATCTAAAAGATGAGGATTTTAAATACAGTGATAATATATACTATACCTATAAAGATTTAACGCTATACGTTTTCGGGGAAAAAATAGAAAATGCAAAAGAAGTTATGATTCATAAGGATGAAATTTATGTGATTGATACAAAAAATAACCTTTTTAAATATGAGAGTGGCTTGTTATACAAAAATGATCTTAATGTCTTGTCTATGACTTATCATAAAGGTAATTTTACTTATTTGTTCAAAAAAGATGGGGAAAAATATTTAAAATTTAACCAATATGATATTGAGTTAAGTGATGATATTTTTAGTTTGGATACTTTAAACGAAGAATTGTACCTTTTTGGAGATAAGACCTTTATATTTAATGAAGAAGACCTTACTTTATATGAAAGAGTTCCTATGGTATCGAAAAAGATAAAAGAGGATAAAAATGGTGAAATAACTTTTTATGGTGGTTTAAAATTTTCTGGGAACAATAGCTGGACAGATATAGAAGGAATTTACAAAATTAATTACAATAAAGAAAAGATAAAAGTAAAATCTGGAGATATTTTAAAATCAGAAATAAAAATCGATTCTAACATAAAAAACTACTTAACAATTGAAAGCTATATACCATCTAATTCTCAGTTATTAGAAAATTATCAAGAAAAAAGGATAACTGATTCTGGTAAATACTACAATTATTGGTACTCTGATTGGAGTTATTCATACACATCGTATAATTTTAGAAAAAATAAAATCACATTTTTCAATGATTACTATAACTCAGGTGATTATGATTACTATTTTAAAATACTTTCAACAGGAGAATATTATATAAAACCAGACTTTGGATACAACATGTACCTACCAAATTCTTATGGAATAAATACAAAAACAATTTTAAAGGTAGAATGATGAAAAAATTTTTCATTTCAATCTATTTTATTATAATTATTTTTGGTTTTTCTTATGATGTTTATTCTTCCGATAGATTTATAAATAAAGAAAGCAAAATATTGAAAATCCTTGACGACTTGGGATATAAAAAGATAAGTATGCAAGTAATTGAAACAAAAACTTTAAATGAATTCACGCAATTAACCAATTTGCCATACAGTTATTATAATGGGGCATTATTAGTAATCGACGGAAAAAAGTATATAATTATAACGCCTTTCAAATATTTTGATAATCTATTAGACGTTAGAAAAACAGTTAACCATGAAATATTACATTATTACTTAACGGAGAAAACTGATTTAACCAGCTATGAGCAAGAAGGGGTTATTTTATACCTTTTAAATGATTTCAAAAATGAAGAGGGATATAGTGAGTATAGAAAAATGGATTATTATGAGATAATTAATTATATAAAAACAAGAGAGCTTTATTAAGCTCTCTTGTTAATTTTAAAGAAATTTTCTAAGAGAATTCCAAATATTATACCAAGTATTATAAAAAGATAGCTAAAATAATTGTCTGTTAAAGGTAAAATTTTTAATCCACCGCTTAGAGTTAAAGCCAGTAATATGGACATAATAATTTGATAATAATTTTTAAGCAAATAACTAAGTAGTTTAACTATGAAGATAATTCCAAAAACTATTCCCGCTGCAACGGGTAATAAAATTGAAAAATCAAGATCTGAAACACCTTGTAATATAGGCTCATAAACTCCCATTATTAAAAGCATAGATGATCCACTTATCCCCGGTAAAACCATAGCTGAAGCTCCAATTATACCTCCAAAAAATAGATTTATAAAATTTACATTATTTTCTGCACTTCCATTCATGAAAAAGAATATTAAACTGAATATAACAAGAGATAATATAAAAGAGATTAAATTAGCTGTGTTTTTAATATCAATTTCCTTGAAGATTAAAAATAACCCGCCTAATATAAGTCCAACAAAGATGTTCATCAAATACAATTCGTAATTGTCAAGTAATAAAATAATAAGACTAGAGAAAGAAAATATTGCTATTATAAGACCTAAAAATAAAGGCACTAATAACAATAAAATTTTCTTTGAAAATTTAAGGGATAAAAATTCAGAAGCAGAAGTTAAAATGTCATCATACTTACCACTTATTATTGCTATTGTTCCAGCACTCACTCCTGGAACTAAATTGGCTATTCCCATCAATATTCCAAGTATAAAATTTTTTATAGTATTCATATTTTCCCCCTTATTAAAAATAAATGTATGTAAATATTGCTAATACAAGAGTATATAATGAAAATATTTTGAGTTTTCCATTAATAACACTTTTTTTAACCAAAACTAACCCTATTAAACCAGATAAAAATGCCACTATAGCACCGAATATTACATTTAAAGACATATCCACCTTTCCAATTTCTAAAATCCCGGCTCCAAATGTTACTGGAAGACTCATTAAAAATGAATACTTAACCGCGGACTTTTTTGTCATGCCTAACATTAAAGCTGCAAATAAAGTAGCTCCACTTCGTGAAATTCCAGGTAGAATTGCAAAAGCTTGAAATAAACCAATGATTAATGCAGTTTTATAACTAATATTTTTCATATCCTTTTGATTATTATTAAAAAAGTCTGATAAAAACATCATTATAGATGTTATAATTAAGAATGTAGCTACCATATCCACGGAATTAAACATATTTTTAAAAAAGTCTTCTAAAAGAAAACCAGCAAGAACTGCCGGAACTGTTGAAACGATAAGTTTAAAAACTAAAGATAATATTTCGGAATCTAGCTTGAAAATACCAATTAAAATGTCTTTTATTTCTTTAAAAACAAAAATAAATACGGCAAAAAATGTAGCCAAATGTAGTAAAGCAAAAAATGAAGGATCTTGTTCAAAACTAATAAATTCTGAAAAAATCGTTAAATGTCCAGAGGAAGAAACAGGTAGAAATTCTGTAAAACCTTGTATAATTCCTAATATTATCTCACTCATGATAACCTCCTAAAATATTTTCAAATTAAATAATAACATAAAAATTTGAACAAAAAGTTAATTGATAGAATGGTAGGTGATTTTTGTGATAAACAAAAAAGTTCTTGGAGAAAAATGTCCTAACTGTAATAACAAAATGATCTTTGTAACTAAAAGAAGGATGAAAGCTAAGAAAAAATACAAGATAAAAGTTTATTTATGTAAAAATTGTGGCAACACATATAAAAAGGTTATATAAATATTTTCTGAAATATAATAAAAATATTAATCTATTATTTCATTAATTATAGATATAGTTAATAAATAAGCAATAAATCGTTTATATTAAAAAATATCTTTTATAACAAGCTGTTTATAGCATTTTGAAATATAAAAAAAAACATGTATAATATATATGATTTATTTAAAGGGCGATTTTATGAATAAAAGAAACACATTAAAAAGTTTAACAATAATTTTGTTAATGTTAAGTATTATTATTTTTGTATATATAATATTTTACGATTATAATGACATATATAAAATAGAACTTAATGATCATAATAATAATAATTATTTAGACATTTTAGAGTTAAATATAGAAGATTCAAAATCTTTTTATCTATGGTTCTCTAATATAATAATTAATGTTGTGAATAATGATATGAAAATTCCTGATAGCTATTCTGATTGTGCTGGTTTGATAAGATATGCATACAAAGAATCTCTCAAAAAACATGATCAAACTTGGATAAAAGAGACTGGTTATAAAGGGAATATTTTTAAAGATATTAAAAAATACAATTATCCTGAAATACCCTTTATAGGTACAGACATTTTTTATTTAGGAGAAGATATTTTTGTCAAAAAAAATTATTCAAATTTTGCTTCAGCAAGATACCTTGTAGAATTTAACATGGATTACTTAGGTAGTAATATTGTTAATATCAAAACTGGTGATATATTAGCTTTTTTTCATCCTTATGACATAGAATATCCTTATCATCTCATGGTATATATTGAACAAAATAGGGAAAGGTATGTTATCTACCATACTGGACCAATATCTGAAAATAATCCAGGAGAACTAAGATTGACAAATTTTGAAGATTTGAAATACGCAGATCCTTCATGGATAGCAAACAAAGAGAATAAAAATTTTTTAGGTTTTTATAGATTTAAAATATTAAGTGATAATTATGAGTGAAATATTTATATCTGCAAAAGCAAAAAATTTTGGTGACCATAAAAAAGATTTTTATATAAAAAATTCATTCGAGTTCATTGAGAATCTTGACTTATTTATTTATAATATTACAAAAGTAAGCGATGCGATTACTTCTTTAAAGTTTAATTTAAATAGAAATGAATTTTCAGATTTTATAATAAAAGACCAAAAAAATTTTATTACAGATGAAGAAAACAAAGAAATATATCTTTTTGATTCTTTTGAAAAACCTGAATTACTAAAAGACCTAATTATTAAAGCAAACAAAGAAGTTTTTAATAGAAGAGCTAAAATAACAGAATTGATTAATCAACTTCAATATGACTATATGATACAAATTAATCCTTGGTATAAACATTCAAAAGCAAGACTTTATCTTTCGGATGAAAATGAAAATAAAGAATCATTTGGGCATATTGACTTGTTAAATAACAAACATTATATGAAAAACAATCAAGAGCTTCTTAATACTCTTATTAAGGATAAAAGAGTTAGAATTATATCAAAATTTTATAAAATTTCAGAAGGAATTAAATAGGTTTTTCAATCTATCGAAAGGGGGAATTTTCAGTGAACAAAAAAGAACTAGTAGATACTTTATCTGAAAAAGCTTCAACTACAAAAAAAATGGCAGAATCTTTTGTTGATAGCTTTGTTGAGGTAGTATCAGAACAACTTTCAAAAGGGGAAGAAGTTAAATTAGTTGGCTTTGGCACATTTAAAGTGCAAGACAGAAAAGCCAGAAAAGGAGTTAATCCTCAAACTGGTAAGTCAATTAAAATTCCTGCAAGAAAGGTTCCTAAATTTGTAGCAGGTAAAGATTTGAAAGAAAAAGTAAAATAATGAAAATAGTAAAAGGGCAGCGTTAAAGCTGTCCTTTTTTATTTAATAAGTTTAAGACTAATTCTTTTCCTTTGGGGATCAATTTCTATAATTTCAACAGTTACTATTTGATTTATACTTAAATATTCAGATGGATGTTTAACAAATTTTTCTGCTATATTTGATTTATGTATTAATCCATTTTCTTTTATGCCTAAATCAATAAATGCACCAAAGTCAGTTATATTGTTTACTTTACCTTCAAGTTTCATACCTTCTTTAAGATCTTCAAAATTTAAAATATCGTCAAAGAGTATTGGCTGTGGTAATTCATCTCTTGGGTCCCTTCCAGGTTTAAGTAAGTCATTTATAATGTCTTTCAATGTGTATATTCCAGTATTTAAAGATTCACTCATTTCATTAATTCGATTTTCATCATTTAAAAAAGAAATTAAATTACTTCTTATTTCATCATTTTTATTCAAAATGTCATCTTTTTTAAATCCAATATGATTTAATAATTTTTCAGCTATTTCATAAGATTCAGGATGGATGCTGGTTATTTCTAAAGGATTAATTCCACCATATATCTTTAAAAAACCCGCGGCCTGTTCAAATGATTTTGCCCCTATACCTTTTACATTCAAAATATCCTTTCTTTCTTTGAATGGACCGTTTTTTTCTCTATATTCAACTAATTTTTTGGCAATATTACTATTAAGTCCTGATACATGTTCTAATAATGCATAAGAGGCAGTATTAGCGTTAACTCCTACGTTGTTAACAACTGATTCAACAGTGTTTCTTAGCTTTTCTTTTAAACTTTTTTGATCAACATCATGTTGATATTGGCCAACGCCAATTGATTTTGGATCTATTTTAACCAATTCAGCCAAAGGATCTTGTACTCTTCTCCCTAAGCTAACAGCACCTCTAACTGTAACATCTTTATCTGGGAACTCTTTTTTTGCAAGCTTAGAAGCAGAATAAACTGAGGCTCCAGATTCGTTTGCAAAAATATATTTTAAATTCTTATCGTATTGTTTTATATATTGAACTATGAACTGTTGTGTTTCTCTTGAAGCAGTGGCGTTACCTATTACTATCAAATTGAGTTTATGGTGATCAATTATTTTATCTATAATCTTCATTGATTTTTCTACTTCATTTTTTGGTTCAACAGGAAAAATGGTAGTGTTTTCAAGTAGATTACCGTATTCATCTAAAGCAACTACTTTACAACCTGTTCTAAAACCCGGATCCATTGCTAAAATTCTTTTGTTTTTTAATGGCGGAGTTAATAATAGTTGTTTTAAATTTTCAGAAAATAGAGAAATTGAATTTTCTTCTGCTCTTACAGTTAATGTCTGTCGGATTTCTCTTTCCAACGAAGGAAGTAACATATTTTTTAGTCCATAGTTTAACCCCATGCTAATTATTTCATCATTTAACTTTTTGCCTTTTAGAAATTCTTTTATTTTGCTTTTATATTTTTCTTCTTCTAACACAACTTTAACAGAGAGAATATTTTCTTTTTCACCTCTATTAATAGCTAAAACTCTATAATCTGGAATTGCTTTTACAAGCTGGGAAAAATTGTCATAAACATCGTATTTTGTAAATTCTTCTTTAAATTTCTTTTTTTTATTTGTAGAAATTCTACCAAATTTGAAAAATAGATTTCTAAAATAATCTCTATTTTCTTTGTCATGAGCAAAGCTTTGACCAATTATATTTCCAATACCTTCTTTTATATCATCTTTACTTTTGAAATTGTCATTTATAAAATTTTTTAAATACTCGTCATCTATATCTTCTCCAAGCATAACTTTAATGGAAGCTGGTTCTAGTCCATTCTCTACAGCAATATCAGCTTTAGTTTTTTTTCTTTTTTTATAAGGGAGGTATAAATCTTCTACATCAGAAAGTTTTTCAGATTTTAATATTTTTTCTCTTAAAGAATCTGATAATTTTCCTTGTTCATTGATATTTTTAATAACCGTTTGTTTGTAATCTTCTAATTTCGTATAATAATTGAATTTTTCTTCTATATTTCTTATTTGTTCTTCATTTAAGTTCCCTGTAGCTTCTTTTCTGTATCTACTTATGAAAGGAACTGTGTTCCCTTCTTCAAGAAGTTTAATAGTGCTATTTACTTGTTTCTTATTAACGTTTAACTCTTCTGAAATCTTTCCATTTATGTCCATTCGATCACCTCATTAATATATTTTTATAAAAATCATTATAGTTATTAAAAACAAAATCAGCATTGTAATTTGATTTTATAATATCAAAATTCATAAAGACACTCGCTATATTAGAATTTTTAGCTGCTTCAATATCTAATTTCCTGTCTCCAATACCTATGGTTTTGTTTAGTGATAAACTATATTTGTTAATTAAGAAATTAAAACTTTCTGGATTTGGTTTTAATTTAAATCCATCATCAGAAGTAACAATTTCTTCAAATAAATATTTTAAATTATAAAAATCTAAAATATCAAGAGTACTTTTACTATCTCTATTAGTAACTAAAAAATTTTTACCATCATTTTTTTTGATATATATTAGCACTTCTTCAATTTTATCATATTTAATTCTATCTTTAGGTGAAATTTTAGAAAAATCATATAATATTTTATCTACAATTTCGTTATTAAAATTATATTCATTTTTTATGTAATCAAATACATATCTTAATGTTACTTTCGCTTTTTTGTAAACTTCCTCGTAATTTAGATTGACATTATATTCTTTCATTGTTTTTAATATACTGTTTATGGTTGCAGGATAAGTATCAATGATTGTTCCATCAAAATCCCAAATAAAATTTTTATATAACATAATTATCTCCTAAGTTTTTAAGCGTATTAAAATTATAACACTCATAAAGTGAAAATGTGAACATAAAAATACAAATGTTAAAATAAATATAACAATAGTTAATAATAAAAGAATAAAATATTAATATATGATAATGTGAAAAAAATATTTATTTATAAAAAAGGGGGGACAAAAATGCAAAAGTTTTTTGAAAAAGAGTTAATAGAAGAACTACATGAAATACAAGATACTTATGGTTATATTTCAGAAGAAGATATAGTAAGAATTTCTAAAAATAGAGATATTCCAAAAGCTCATTTGTATGGAGTTATAAGTTTTTATTCTATGTTTTATTTACAACCTACAGGAAAGTACATTATCCGTATTTGTGATAGCGTTAGTTGTAGGATAAATCAGTCAAAAGAATTAATAGAGATATTGCATAAAAAGTTGAGTGTTAAGAATGGAGAAACGACAAAAGATAAAAAATTTACTCTTGAAGTAGTAGAATGTTTGGGACATTGCGGTGAAGGACCCGTGATGACAATTAACGGTAAAATTTATAATTATTTGAATTCTCAAAAAGCACTGGAAATTATAAATAATTTAAAGTGAGGTGTAATTATGGAAAAATACTTTTTAAAAAATGATTTGGGAATTAAAATAGACGATTATAAGTTTAATGGTTTGAAAAATTCCCTCAATATTGAACCATTAAAAATTGTTGAAAAAATAAAAGAATCAAATTTGAAGGGAAGAGGTGGAGCTGGATTTCCTACGGGAGTGAAGTGGGAGTATGCAAACAAAATTAAATCTACTTCCAAAATAGTTATATGTAACGGAGATGAAGGAGAACCAGGAACATTTAAAGATAGATTTCTTATGGAAAATTTACCTTACAAAGTAATTGAGGGTATTGTGATTTGTGCGTATGCCGTAAAAGCCAGATATGGTTATATTTATATAAGAGGAGAGTATGAAAAAGCTATTGAAAATATAGAAAAGACGATTAAATATATGTACAAAAACCATTTTTTGGGTAAAAATATTTTTGATTCAAATTTTGACTTTGATGTTAAATTGATAAAAGGTGCTGGTGCCTATGTTTGTGGTGATGAGACTTCTTTGATAAATTCTATAGAAGGTGAAAGGGGAAGGTCTAGAATAAAGCCACCTTTACCCATTGAAAAAGGCCTGTATGAACAACCTACTATAGTCAATAACGTTGAATCATTAAGTTCAGCAGCAGAAATTATGAAATATGATGATAATCCTTATTTAAAAATGGGAACAGAAAATAGCAGAGGAACAAAATTGATTTCAATTAGTGGAGACGTTAATGGTCCAGATGTTTATGAAATAGAGTTTGGTTCATTGACAATAAAAGAAATAATAGAATTAGCTGGTGGTGTAAGAGGTAATCGAGTTGGAATTGTAATTCCAGGTGGGATTGCTACTGAATGTTTAACTGAGGATGAGTTAAATACTAAATATACATACGAAGATCTTGAAAAAATAGGTAGTTCTTTAGGATCTGGTGGAATGATAGTAATTAACAATCAAAGAAATTTATTCGAAATAATTAAAAACGTTTCAGATTTTTTTAAGAATGAAACCTGTGGAACATGTTTTCCTTGTAGAGAGGGAAATAAAAATATTAACGTAATTTTAGAGAAAGTATTAAATGAAAACATAATTACAGAGGAAGAAACTAAACTTATTAATGAAATAAAAGAAGCTATTGGACTTGCAGCTCGTTGTGGTTTTGGACGATCTTCTGTAAATTTAATCTTGTCTATATTGAACAAAAAATTGCTTAAGAAGGTGATTTTATGATTAATATTAAAATTAACAATAGAGAATACAGTTTTGAAGAAAAAATTACAATACTTCATGCCGCTAAAAAGGCTAATTTGAAAATACCAACACTTTGTTACAATGAAAAGTTAGCCCCTTATGGTAGCTGCAGACTTTGTTCTGTAGAAGTAAAAGGTAAAAAAACACTTATGCCTGCTTGTGTAACAAGAATAGAAGAAGGGATGGAAATCAAAACACATTCAGAAAAAGTGAGAAGAGTTAGAAAAATTATTATGGAGCTTATTATAGCTTCCCATGGTATAAACTGTAATTTGAATTGTTTAAATTGTTCCAGATCAGGAACATGTGAAATTAGAGAAGTAGCTGAAGAAATAGGAATAACAGAAATAAGAATACCTCCAATCGATAATTATGAACCAATAGACAACAGTAGTTTTTCTATAGTTAGAGAACCACAAAAATGTATAGTATGTAATAGATGTGTTAGAAAGTGTGCTGAGGTTCAAAATGTTAATATTTTGACCATTTCCAATAAAGGCCCATCAACACATATAACAACATTTATGGATAAAGGAATGGGAAATGTTGATTGTACTAATTGTGGTCAATGTATTTTAGAATGTCCAACAGGTGCATTGCATGAAGTTTACCATATGGAAAATGTTTGGAATTTGTTAGAAAATGATGAATATATAACGGTAGTTCAAACCGCTCCCGCTGTTAGAGTTGCAATTGCAGAGGAATTCAAACAAAAACCAGGAACAATTGTTACAGGTCAAATGGTAGAAGGTTTGAAACTGTTAGGTTTTGATAAGGTTTTTGATACTAATTTTGCTGCAGATCTAACAATTATGGAAGAAGGAACTGAATTCATTAATAGATTAAAGAATAATGGAAAACTTCCATTATTCACTTCTTGCAGTCCTGGATGGATAAAATTCATCGAACATAATTATCCTGAATATTTAGATAACTTATCTTCTTGTAAATCCCCACAGCAAATGTTTGGTGCAATAGTAAAAAATTATTATGCAAAAAAATTAGATATTTCACCAGATAAATTAAAAGTTGTTTCAGTTATGCCTTGTACAGCAAAAAAATATGAAAGTCAGAGAAATGAAATGAGCAAAGATGTTGATTTTGTTCTTACAACAAGAGAATTAGCAAAAATGTTTAAACATGCAGGAATAGATTTATGTAACTTGCCTGAGTCGAAATACGATAATCCTTTAGGAGAATCAACAGGTGCTGCGGTTGTATTCGGGACTAGTGGAGGAGTTATGGAGGCAGCTTTGAGAACAGCTTATGAAATTATTACTGGCCTTGAATTGGAAAATTTAGACTTTAACAACGTTAGAGGAATTAAAGGAATTAAAGAAGCAACAATTAAAATAGGTTCTAAAGATATAAACATTGCAGTTGCAAATGGTCTTGGAAATGCCAGGATTTTGATGGAAAAAATTAAAAAAGAAGAAAAGAAATATCATTTTGTTGAGTTTATGGCATGCCCTGGTGGATGTATAGGTGGTGGTGGACAACCAATTCCAACAGATGAAGAAACTTTGATAGAAAGAATGACTTCATTATACGATATTGATAAAAATAGTAAAATTAGAAAGTCCCATGAAAATCCTTACATAAAAAAATTATATGAAGAATATTTAGGAGAACCAAATGGAGGAATAGCGCATGAAATATTACATACTCATTATACTGTAAGAGGTTAAAAACGGGGTTTAAGCCCTATGTTTTTAGATAATTTTTACTATATTAGAAAATTATTTATCTAATCAAGAATAATATCTTTAAATAACTTAAAAATGATGATAACCCATGAAAAATATTTCATGGTTTCATGTTATAATTCATTGAGGTGATTTAAATGATGAAATTACTGAAAAGTTTTGTAAAATACCCTGAGTACGATATTATTAAGTCAATATTAGAAGAAAACGGAATTGAAGTTCAATTAAAGCAAACAGGAAACATAGGTGTGGCCTTTTTTGGAGATTCTACAAACTGCGATATATATGTACCAGAAGAATACTATCAAAAATCTTTAGAAATCATAGAACAATACAAAGAAGGAGGTTTTAATAATGGCTGATTTAAAAAAAACACCGTTAAATAAACAGCATAAAAAATTAGGGGCTAAAATGATTGATTTTGGTGGTTGGGAGATGCCAGTATGGTATAGCTCAATTATTGAAGAACATAATACAGTAAGAGAAAATTGCGGACTTTTTGATGTTTCTCATATGGGAGAGATAGATATAAAAGGTGAAGAAACAAAGAAGTTTGTAGATTATATTCTTACAAATAAAATACATGAAATGAAAGAAAAGGATGCCATTTATACTCCTATGCTTAACAAAGATGGGGGTATAATTGATGATTTGTTAGCTTATATGATAAATGAAAAAAATTTTTTATTAGTTGTAAATGCATCTAATGTTGAAAAAGATTTTGAATGGATTAAAAGTCAATCCAGAAATTTTGATGTAGAAGTAAAAAATGTTTCTGATGAATGGGGACAAATTGCTATTCAAGGGCCTAATTCAGAAAAAATCCTACAAAAATATGTAAAAATAGATTTAGATAAAATAGGTTTTTATAAATTTGATTACGAAACGATTGATGGTGAAAAAGTTATCATTTCAAGAACAGGTTACACTGGTGAAGATGGCTTTGAATTATATATGCCGGAAAAAATTGCTGAAAAAATATGGATTGATTTAATTGGATTAGTTATCAAAAATAACGGTAAACCTTGTGGACTTGGAGCAAGAGACACTTTAAGATTTGAAGCAAAACTATTGCTATATGGAAATGATATGGACGAAACAAAAACACCATTGAATGCTTCATTAAAATGGACTGTTGATTTTGATAAAGATTTTGTAGGAAAAGACAAATTGTTAGAACAAAAGGAAAAAGGCTTAAATTGGCATTTAAGAGGTTTAGAGATTAACAATAAAATGCCTGTAAGACATGGTTATAAAATATTTAATGAAAATGATGAGGAAGTTGGTTTTATTACAAGTGGAGTTAAATCTCCAACATTAAACAAAAATTTAGCTCTGGCTTATTTGAAAAAAGGAAACACAAAAATCGGAACAAAATTATTTGTTGAAGCAAGAAATAAAAAATTAGAGTCTATTGTTGTCAAGACACCTTTTTATAAAGGAAGTTCTAATCCATCTAAATAATATTGTGAGGTGATTTTATGCCAATGTATCCATTTCTTCCACATACTAAAGAAGAAATAAGAGAAATGCTTGATGTAATAGGGGTTAATAATGTAGACGAATTATATTCTGATGTTACTAATTTATACAAAGATGAGTTAAATATCCCAGAGTCAATGTCAGAAATTGAGCTTAACCAACATTTGAAAGATTTAGCCGCAAATAATAGACATATAAGAGAATATGGAACTTTTAGAGGGGCAGGAATTTATGCTCACTATATTCCATCATTAGTTTATCAAATTGGAGCTAAAAGAGGTTTTTTAACTGCTTATACCCCCTATCAAGCAGAAGTATCTCAAGGAACTCTGCAAATAATGTATGAATTTCAAACAATGATGAGTGAATTAACTGGTATGGAAGTATCAAATTCTTCTATGTATGATGGTGCTACATCGATGGCAGAAGCCATTTTAATGGCTTCAAGAGTAAATAAAAAACAAAAAACTCTTATATCAGAATCTATACATCCAGAATATAAAAATGTTTCAGAAACATATATTAAACCCCAAAACATTGAGTTTGATTACATAAAATATGACGAAAAAACAGGTAGATTGGATTTAGAAGATTTGAAAAATAAAATTGATTCTAAAACATCCTCAATTGTGGTTGGGTATCCAAATTTCTTTGGTATAATTGAACATTTAGATGAAATAAAAGAAATGTTGCCTGAAAAAGTTATGATGATTGTAGTAGCAAACCCAATCGCTTTAGGAATGCTTGAAGCACCAGGTAATTTAGGAGCTGATATAGTAGTCGGAGAAGGGCAGCCATTAGGAAATGCCCCTGCAATGGGGGGACCAAGTTTTGGATTTTTTACTTCCAAGAGAAAGTATATTAGGCAAATGCCAGGCAGAATAATTGGTGAAACTGTTGATGAACAAGGGAAACCTGGATATGTAATGGTTTTACAAACAAGGGAACAGCATATTAGAAGAGATAAGTCAACTTCAAATATTTGTTCAAATCATGCCCACAACGCTTTATTAGCAACTATCTATTTAAATGTAATAGGAAAAAGAGGTTTAAGAGATATTGCTTACCAAAACTATTACAAAGCTCATTATTTAGCTAAAAAACTTTTGGAAACAGAGAAATTTGAGCCTTTTTTCGAAGCTGATTTTTTTAACGAATTTACCATCAAGTATAATGGTAATCTAAAAATATTGAATAATAAATTATTAGATCAAAATTATTTTGGGCCATACGATTTAGAAAAGAATTATGATAAATTTAAAAATGTTGCATTATTTTGTGCTACAGAATTAACTTCTAAAGAAGATGTGTTATTTCTAACTGCTTTTGTGGAGGGATTAATATGAGCTTAATATTTGAAAAATCATCAGAAGAGAGAACTGGCTTTAGAATTCCAAGGTTAGATATAGAAAAAACAGAAATAGAAATAGATAACAAATATATAAGAAAAGAAGAACCTAAACTTCCACAAGTTCACGAGTTGGAAATTGTTCGTCATTATGATTCCTTAGAAAGATTAAATCACTCAGTTGATAAAGGATTTTATCCACTCGGCTCTTGTACCATGAAATATAATCCGATTTTTGCTGATGAAATAGCAAATTGGGAAAGGTTTAAATTTATACATCCTTATCAAGATTTAAATACAATGCAAGGTTCTTTAGAAGTAATGTACAATTTACAACATTATTTAGCAGAAATAACTGGTATGGATAATGTAACCCTACAGCCAGCTGCCGGAGCTCATGGTGAGTTAACTGGAATGCTAATTATCAAAAAGTATTTAGAGGATCAAGGATATAAAAATAAAACAAAGGTTATTGTACCAGATTCTGCACACGGGACCAATCCTGCAAGTGCAAAAATGGCCGGGTTTGATGTTGTAGAAGTTAAATCTAATGAGTATGGTAGAGTTGATTTAGAAGAGTTTAAAAACATTATGGATGAGGATGTTGCAGCTGTTATGCTAACAAATCCAAATACATTAGGGTTATTTGAAAAAGACATATTAAAAATTTCTAAAATAGCTCATGATCATCATGCTTTATTGTATTATGATGGTGCAAATTTAAATGCTATTATGGGTAAAATTAGACCTGGAGACAATGGCTTTGATGTAGTTCATCTAAATTTACATAAAACATTTTCGACTCCTCATGGAATGGGGGGGCCAGGAAGTGGACCAGTAGGTGTTAAAGCTTACTTAAAAGAATATTTACCTGTTCCAGTAGTTGAGCACGATGAAGAAGGTAAATTTTATTTCAATTATGATATTAAAAATAGTATAGGCCAAATGAGGAGTTTCTATGGGAATTTCTTAGTGCTATTAAGAGCTTATGTATATATTCTTTCAATGGGAAGAGACGGGCTAAAAAAAGCAAGTGAAATGGCTGTATTAAATGCTAATTATATGAGAAAAAAACTTTCAGAATTTATGACTGTTGCTTACCCAGGTTTATGTAAACATGAGTTTGTAATAGAAGGATCTTTTTTAAAAAAATATAACGTAAAAACTTTAGACTTTGCAAAAAGAATGTTGGACTACGGAATACATCCTTCGACTATATATTTTCCTTTAATTGTAAAAGAAGCGATGATGATTGAACCAACTGAAACTGAATCAAAAGGAACCATAGATGAAGTGATAGATATATTCAAAAAGATAACAGAAGAGGCAAAAAAGAATCCAAGGTTGTTAAAAGACGCACCGTTTTCTACACCAGTAAAAAGATTGGATGAGTTAAAAGCAAACAAGGAATTAAAAGTTAGATTCTAATAAAAAAGAAGGTGAATTAAAATTCACCTTCTTTTGGTTATTCTAAACATTCATTGCAAACACCAAAATAATTGATTTCAATTGAATCGACTTTCATTGAATTTACATATTTAGGAAACTCCAATTTTAAGTCGTCTTCTATGTCTATTACTTTACCACATTTTTTACAAATAAAGTGCGAATGCGGTTTTGTATTAGCATCATACCGGGATCTGTCCTTAGATTTTATTTCTTTTACTATTCCAGCAGATTGGAACATTTTTATAATATTATACACTGAAGTAAAAGATATATTCTTACCGTTTCTAGTCAAAGTAGTATGTATTTCGTCAATAGAGGGGTGTTTTTTTGAATTTAAAATAACTTCTGCAACCTTCAGTCTGTTAGGGGTTACTTTGATATTGTACCCATTAAGAATATTGACGATTTTGTCTTTATCATAAACCTCTGTCATTATAGCCCTCCTCTCTATTATTATTATAACATAAAATTATAAGTAATTCAAAAAGTTACGAAAATTAAAAATAAATTAAAAAAATTAACAATAAATAAATAAAACTGAAAAAAATCTATTTTTTAAATATTGTTATCATAATTAATTATAATATAACATATTAAGTAATATGTCTTATAATTAAATATCTTATATAATATTCAACCTTTTTTTAATGAAAATTTATTTTATTAAATGATATAATAAAATGGAAGAATTTTTTTAACCATTTTTGGGAGGGATATTATGGAAAAAATAAAAAGAATAGGTATTATAACAAGCGGAGGAGATGCTCCGGGGATGAATGCTGTAATTAGATCGGTCACAAGAACTGCAGTATCCGAAGGTATTGAGGTTTTTGCATTTTTTAGAGGATATGCAGGTATATTAGATAAAGAATATAAAAAATTCAATTTCTCTGATGTTGGTGGAATTATGGAGAAAGGTGGAACTATACTTAGAACTGCAAGAGTACCAGAATTCAAATTACCAGAAATCAGAAAAAAAGCAGCAGACAATCTAAAAGAGTTAGGAGTAGAAGCTTTAATTGTTATTGGCGGAGAAGGTAGTTTAACAGGTGCAAAACTTATGTCTGAAGAAAATGATATTAAAGTTATAGGAATACCTGGATCTATTGATAATGATATTTCTGGAACAGATATGTGTATTGGTGTTGATACTTGTTTAAATACTTCAGTAGATTCTATTCAAAAATTAAAAGATACTGCTTCATCACATGAAAGAGCTTTTATAGTTGAAGTGATGGGCAGAGGATCAGGTTACATTGCTTTAATGTCCGCATTAGCAACAGGAGCGGAAGCTGCAATAATACCGGAAAATCCTGTTGATTATAAAGCTTTGGGTGAAAGATTATGGGAGGAAAGAAAAAGAGGTAAGATTAATTCAATTGTTGTTGTAGCTGAAGGTGCAGCTAGTGCATACACAGTTGCAAGACATTTAGAAAACAGAATTGGTTTTGAAACACGAATTACAATTCTTGGGCATATTCAAAGAGGCGGATCACCTTCGGCCTTTGATAGGATTTTGGCTTCAAGAATGGGATATGAAGCAATTCAAGCTCTTTTGGAAGGCGAGTCCAATGTTATGATTGCTTTAAACAGATCGAGTATGGAAAGAGTTGCCATAGATAAAGTGTTGACTGAGAAAAAAGATTTAGATCTTGACCTCATTAAATTAACCAATACACTTTCTTAAGGAGTGATTTTATGTCTGAAAAGAAAACCAGAATTGTCTGTACAATTGGACCAGCTACTGAATCAAAAGAAATGATGAAAGATTTAATGAAAACGGGTATGAATGTTGCAAGATTAAATACTTCTCATGGTGATCCAGAAATTCATGCTAATAGAATTAAGAGGCTAAAAGAAGTAAGAAAAGAGTTGAGGAAACCTTTAGCTATACTTTTAGATCTTGAAGGGCCAAAAATGAGAACTACTACATTTAAAGATAAAGAAGTTGAATTAATAGATGGAAATGAATTTGTTTTAACATCAGAAGATATAGATGGAGATGAAAAAAAAGTTGGTTTAACTTATAAAGGTCTTCCAGAAGATGTAAATAAAGGAGATATTATTTTACTTGACGACGGTAAAATAAAATTAGAAGTAATATCTACTGATGGTGTCAATGTGAAGACAAAGATAATTAATGGTGGGGTGATTAGAGATAGAAGAGGTATCAATATTCCATCTGTTGATATAAGATTACCCGCGCTAACTGAAAAAGACCTAATGTACCTTGAACATGCTGTAGAATGGGGAGTTGAATATATAGCCCAATCTTTTGTTAGAAAAGCAGAAGATATAAGTCAAACAAAAGAATTATTAACAAAATTTGGAGCTCCAGATATACCAGTGATTGCAAAGATAGAGACATTACAAGCGATAGACAATTTAGAAGAAATAATAGATAAATCAGATGGGGTAATGGTAGCAAGGGGAGACCTTGGAGTAGAAGTTCCAGTACAAAAAGTTCCATTATTACAAAAGCGGATTATAGAGATTGCAAATGCTCAATCAAAACCTGTAATTACAGCAACTCAAATGTTGGAAACTATGATAGATAATCCTGTTCCTACAAGAGCAGAAGCTACTGATATTGCAAATGCAATATTAGATGGAACAGATGCAGTGATGTTATCAGCCGAGACTTCAATTGGAAATTATCCATTACAAGCAGTCCAAGTCATGGTTGACGTTTCTTTAGAAACAGAAAAATATATAAACGACTATTCTTCTAAATTTGAAAAATTTGTAAACTCAGGGGGAGATGCTGCAACTAATGCAATATCAAGAGCTGCTGTAGATACTGCGAAGGAACTTGGCTTATCAACAATTATTGCAACAACTTATAGTGGCTATACTGCGCGTGCAATATCAAGATTTAGACGTGATTTAAATATTATTGCTGCTAGCCCAAGAGAAGAAACATTCAATAGAATGGCTTTAGTTTGGGGGGTTACTCCAGTAATAATGACTAAATTTATTGACACAGATTCTATGCTTGACAATGTATCAAATATCGCAAAATCATTAGGGCTTTGTAAAAAAGGTGATGAAATAATAGTAACTGCTGGAATTCCGTATGGTTTTTCAGGCACAACCAATTTATTAAAAGTTCATAAAGTTTAATTGGCGTGGTTGTTACCACGCTTTTTGTTAATTGATAACTAGTTATGTTAAAATTACATAGAGGTGATAAAAAATGAAATTAGATGATTTAACTCCAAAAATGATTGTTAAAGAATTGGATAAGTATATTATAGGTCAGGATGATGCAAAGAAGAAAGTTGCTATTGCTTTAAGAAATAGAATTAGGAGACTAAAGTTAAAAGACGAATTAAAAAAAGATGTTATCCCAAAAAATATTTTGATGATAGGTCCAACGGGTGTTGGTAAAACAGAGATTGCAAGAAGACTTGCAGAAATAGCGAGTGCTCCATTTGTAAAATTTGAAGCTACAAGATTTACCGAAGTGGGATATGTCGGTAAAAATGTAGAAACTATGGTGAAAGAACTTGTAGATGTATCTATTAATTTAGTAAAAAAAGAAATGATGGAAGATGTTAAAGATCAAGCGGAGGTTATGGTTGAAGAAAGAATACTTGATGCTCTTGTTCCTTCAAAAAAGAAAAACCAAAATAAACAACCATTGATGAATATGCTTTCAATGTTTGGGCAGAATAATCAATATGTTGACAATGATTATGAAAAAAATAATGAAGAAGAAAATGAACAAAACAAAAACAGGAAAGCCGAGTTAAGAGAAAAATTGAAAAATAAAGAACTTGAAGATGTAGAAGTTGAAATCGAAGTAGAAGAAGACCAAAAACCTATGTTTGGCGGAATGGGACAAGAATTTGAAGATATGGGATTGCAATTAGGTGAAATGTTCTCAAACATGATGCCAAAAAAGACAATTAAGAGAAAAATGAAAATATCTGATGCAAGAAAAGTGCTTCTACCCATAGAAGCTGAAAAATTAGTTGATCAAGATAAGATGCAACAAGAGGGAATGGAGAGAGCACAAAATAGGGGAATAATATTTTTAGATGAAATAGACAAGATAACAGATAATAATGAAAAATCATCTGGAGCTGGGGTATCAAGAGAAGGTGTTCAGAGAGATTTATTACCAATAGTAGAAGGTACAAATATAATGACAAAATACGGCCCTGTAAAAACTGATTATATTTTATTTATTGCAGCCGGAGCTTTTCATACATCCAAGCCTTCTGATTTAATACCAGAGTTACAGGGTAGATTCCCTGTTAGAGTGGAACTAAATGATTTAACAGAAGAAGACTTTAAGTCAATTTTAACAAAACCACAGAACGCTATAATAAAGCAATATATAGAGTTATTGAAAACAGATGGTGTTACAATTGAATTTTCAGAAGATGGAATTAATTCACTTGCACACATCGCCTTTGAATTAAATGAAAAAATAGAAAATATTGGTGCAAGAAGATTGTACACAGTAGTTGAAAGAGTTTTAGAAGAAGTATCTTACGAAGCACCATCATCAACTGAATATTCACTTAATATAGACTCTAAATATGTAAAAAATAGATTAGATGATGTAGTCGGAGATGAAAATTTAAGAGAGTATGTTTTATAATTTTCTGGGGGTTTTTTATGATAAAACAAAACAGAGTTCTTATCATTGAAGAAGATGAAGCAATTATAAGATTATATAAAAGAATGGTTGAAAATAATACAAAAGAACAAATTCATATAAAAGTTTTAAATGATGTAGAAAGTATAGATAATTTTATTGAAGATTTCGATATAACTGAAAAAGAAAAATATTCTTTGGTTTTATCAGAAATTGAAATAAAAGGAACTGATATAACTAAAAAATTAGAAAAAATCAAATTACTTTTGAGAAATACACATTTATATGTTCTTAGTAATAATATTACTATTGAAAGACTAAAAAGTTGCTTGAAATTTGGGGCAGATGATTGGATAGAAAAACCAGTTACAAATGAAGAATTTGATAAAATAATGTATAATTCATTATTCAAAGGATATTATTATGAAAAAAGAATTGAAGATTTGAAAAACGAAATAATTAATTTGGATGTAAATAATAAGATAGAGTATTATAAAATAAAAAATCAAATTTTGAATTTATTATGGGAATTTCCTTCAAATCCTATAGGACATTTTTTATTGGCTGATTTATACAATAGAACTGATAAAAAAGAACTTGCTAAAAAACATTATAATGCTGCAAATGTATTGGAAAATGATGATTAATAGAGGAGAATCTATATGTTTAGAAATAAAAAAAATATTAAATATATAGTTATAATAGGGTGTGGAAGATTAGGTTCAGAGTTAGCTTTAAAATTTTCCAAAACACATAATGTTGTTGTTATTGATAAAAATGAAGAATCATTTTATAGATTGAGTAATAGAAATTTTACTGGTTTTACTCATACAATTGATACAACTGATATAGAAGCATTGAAAAAAATGAAATTAGATAAAGCTGATTTAGTTTATATTGTTACTCCTGATGATAATTTGAATTTTATGTTAGCATATGGAATAAAGATGATGAAATATGATATAAAACTCATTGCAAGAGTTAATGATCCTGTTAAAAAGGGAATCTTTAACAAAGCAGGAGTAACTTTATTTTGCCCAATAGAAAATTCTGTAAATGATCTTGTTGAAGATTTTGAAAGAATCGAAGGGAATGATTGATTATGTCTAGAAAGTTATTCTATATCTTTGAAGGTAAAAATTTAGCTTTTTCTCTTGCTAAAAAATTACTTTTACTTGGAAATGAAGTATTTTATATATCAAATGATGAAGAAAATATTAAAATATTAGATGGGTTAAAAGCTTATCATAAATCATTAGAATTAATTAATAATGACCCTACAGATATCAATTGGATAAAAAACTTAGATATGTCAAAAAAAGTTGGAGCAGTCATTGTAATTTCTGAAGATGATGCTTTGAATTTTGTAATTACTTGGCTTCTGAGACAATTTTATGAAGATGTTAGAATAATGGCTTTGGTTAATTTTCCTGAAAATGAATTTATGTTTAAAAGTATAAATGTTAGTACATTAACCCCAATTTCCTGGATGGAAAAACTAATAGAAGCATCACTTAATTACGAAGATATCACAGATTTTTTTAATCCATATGTAGATAAATTATCTATTTTAGAATTAACTATTAACAAAGGTGATAAATCATGCGATAAAAAATTAAAAGATATAAAATTACCTAAAAATACAATTATTGGAGTACAAGTAAAATCTGATGGTTCTATTTTTGTTCCTCAAGGAAATTCGGAAATAAAAGATGAAGATAAATTAATAATTTTTGCTTTAAAAGAAGAAGTTCAGGCTACAAAAGAAGCACTGAAGTAGGAGTTGTTTATATGCCTAATTATTTAATATTTTTGAAATCAAGATATAAAAGTATTTTTAAAGCAACAGGAGATGTATTATTAGCTTTATCTATTCTTATATTTGCACTAAGTATCTTAACTTTATTAATGAAAGAATTTAACATGTTTTACCCATTTTTTTCTACATTTTTAATAAGTTTTGGAATTAGTCTTTTAATGAAATTTTTTACAAGAAAAGATAAATACGATTTTCTTAATATACAAGATGCTGTTATGATAATATTTTTAGTATGGACATCAGCAATTGTTATTTCATCTTTACCATTTATTTTTTCAGGGTTATTAAATTTCACACAAGCTATTTTTGAATCTACTTCAGGGTGGACAACTACAGGGTTATCTATGTTTCTTGATGTTGAATCATTACCAAAAATAATATTATTATGGAGATCTATTATTCAATATATTGGTGGAGCAGGTTTTGCATTGATTATGGTTGTTACTGCTGGTGCGATGGGTGCAGGTTTATATCAAGCTGAAGGTAGAACAGATAATTTAGTTCCTAATTTAAAAGATTCTACAAAATTAATTGGAACAATATACATATCTTGGGCTTTAATTGGTATTGCTGCCATATACTTTTTTACTGATTTGAATTTTTTTGAATCTTTAAATCAAACATTTACAGCCCTTGCTACTGGTGGATTTTCAACTAATAATGCAAGTATTGGTGGATTTAATAGTGTACCTCTTGAAATTATCATTATGGTATTAATGATAATGGGTGGAACTGGATTTGGAGTTCATTATGCTGGTATTTTATTAATTAAAAATAGTTATAAAACTTTTAAAGATTTAAGAAATAAAAAAATAGATAAATTAGAATTTAGAGATAGAATAAAAAGAGAACCTTTTTTAAAAAATCCAGAACCAAAGTTAATGTTATATATTTTAGTTTTTAGTTTTATTTTAGTAACTCTTTTTTCTACCATAAAAATTTTTAATGGTTGGGATAGTATAAGGCATTCAGCATTTCAAGTGATATCCTCTTTAACAGGTACAGGTTTTGCCTCGACTTCTTTGTTAAATTGGAATCCATTTGGTATTTTCTTTTTAACTATATTAATGATACTTGGTGGTATGATGGATTCGACTTCTGGTGGGTTGAAATTGTATAGGGTTTATATTGCTTTTAAAATGATTATAATAGAAATACAATCATATTTTAAACCACAAGGAGTAAAGTTTCATTTTGAATTGTATAAAGGAGTATCAAAGAAAGAAATTGGATTAGAATCTCTTAAAAATGTTTTATCAATATTTACAATGTATTTTATAGTATATTTTATAGGAGTATTCGTATTAGTAAGCCATGGTTATAACCTTCAAGATTCCTTGTTTGAATATGCATCAGCTTTATCAGCTGTAGGATTATCAGTTGGAATAACTACTCCTGATGCTCCAAGTGGAGTATTATGGATAGAAATATTTGGAATGTATTTAGGTAGATTAGAATTTTACGCAATAATATTTGCTTTAATGAAATTATTTAAAGATATAAAAGATATAATAAAATGGGAGCGATAAAGCTCCCATTATCTTATGTTCATATTTGATTTTATTTCTTCATTTCTTATTTTTCTTTTGTGTTTAGCACCGTAATAATTTACTCCCCATACTCCACTAATAATAAGAATCATTCCCACTATATAATACCAATATAATTGTTCTCCCCTGAAAAAAAATCCAGCAAGAACAGTAATAACTGTTGTTAAATTTGCAAAAATAGAAGATTCAACTGCAGTAACTTTGGATAACATATAATTTATTAAAAAGAAAGTTACTGTTGAAGATAATATACCTAAATAAATAGCTGAAATTATAACTTCAGGAATTAATATATTACTATAATCAAAATCAAAACTAATAATATATATGAAATTATAAATTATAGCCCCACTAATCATCATAAAAAAAGTAATTTCAGAGGGTTTAAAATTAACAGATAATTTTCTTGATTGTATATTAAATAAAGAGGCACAAATAACAGCTAAAAACATCAAAAAATCACCTAAAAGATTTCCTTTTAAAGAATTAACTCCCATGATTAAAAATACTCCTAAAAGTGATAAAAATATAAATACATATTGAATTTTCAATGTTTTTTCTTTTAAAACAAAATGTGATAATAAAGCTACAAAAATTGGTATTGTTGAAATAATTATTCCAGATTCAGATACGGGAATATATTTTACTCCAAAATTTTCGAAAATAAAATACAATCCTGGTTGAAAAATTATCAAAGGAATAAGTTTATGATATGGTTTTTTGGCTATTTTAATTACTCCAAGGATTAATAAAAAAATCATTGACAAAGAACTAACTAAAAACCTGAAAGACAGAAATTCTATTGGTGAAACAAAATCTAAAGCATTTTTAGTAAAAAGAAAAGATAAACCAAAAATTATTGACATACCTAACCCCGCAGATATTACTTTTACTCTATCTTTATTTATTTCCATAAAAACCCCCCAATAACAATTAATTTATAAGATTATACCACATATAAATTAATCACACAAACCATAAATATATAATACTTGAACGACTATTTTTTATCATATATCAAAAAAAACTATAAGAAATATTTCGTTTATATATTTCACCTTTTTTAAGAATATAATTTTTATTGAATTTGTTTATAAAATCTGGATAAAACTGTGGTTCTAAACAAAAACCACATCTTTCTGATGAATTATTAGCATAATAATTCTCTTGAATAAAATTTCCTGAATAAAAAATCAGTGAAGGTAAATCTGTTTTTAATTTCATATGGATTTTCTGATCTCTATTTAATATTTCAGCGTTGATAATCGAATTACTTAGTAAGTAAGGATGGTCATAGCCTTTCTGATCTTTAAGAAAATCATCATTTAAGTTTTTTGATATTCTTTTGAATTTATTGAAATCAAGAGTACTATTTACACTGAAGATTTTTCCCGTAGGAAGTGAATCTTTATTTAATTCAAGATAAAAATCTGAATTTATTTTCAAGTAATGATTTCCTATATCTTTGTTAAGATTTTTGTTGAAGTTGAAATAAATGTGATATGTTGGATTGAAAATTGTATCTTTATCAGTTGTTGCTAAAATATTTATAAATAATCCATTATTTTTTATTTTGAAATGTATTTTTATATCAACATTACCTGGAAATTGGTTTTCTTCTTCAACTAATTTTAATTCCAATTCTTTATTACTGATTAAATTATATTCAAAAACTTTTTTTGATAAACAATAAGAACCACTATGAAGATTAATATTTTCGTTATTCTTCTCAAGAAAATAGCTTTTATTATTAATTTTAAATGAAGCATTAGAAATTCTTCCTGCATTTCTCCCCACAAAAGCTCCTGTATAAAGAGTATCATTAATATAATCTTCAAGAGTATTAAAGCCAAGGATTGTGTTTTTACCTTTAAAGAGTATATTTTTTATAATAGCTCCATAATTTAATATGTTTATTTTAAGATCCTTGTCTTTAAGTTCAAAGATAAAAATGTCTTTTCCCATAATCCGACCAAAATATTTTTTCATATATAAAACTTCACCACCTTTTATAATACTTGAACGATTATTTATATTTCATAAATAAAAACATAAAAAAAATTGAAGCAGTTTATTACTGCTTCAATTCTACTATAAATTTACTACCAATCATCCATTTTGAATTAAATTTAATTTTATAATTTGCGATCTCACAGAAATATTTAACTACAGCAAGGCCTAAACCAGATCCTTTAGCATATTTAGGTGATTCATTTCCTCTGAAAAATCTTTCAAATATTCTTTTCTTTTCATCTTCTCTTATACCAATTCCAAAATCTTCTATTATAATTTCATTTTCGTTTATTGTCAGATTTATTTTTGAGTTTTTATATGAATATTTTACAGCATTTGAAATTAAATTTCTTAGAATTGTGTATAGTATAAACTTATCGCCATGTAATACATCAGCTTCTATATTTTGGTTTATTTCTATATTTTTATTAAGAATCTTACCGTTTAAATCATTTATCACCTCTTCAACTAATGGTTTAGTATCTAAAATCTCAGGTTTAATAACATAATTACCCAATTGTGCCATTGACAACATCGTAAGTTGAGAGATTATATTTTCAATTTTATTAATAGAATCACTTATTTTATTTACATAATTTTTAAATTTATCATCCTCTAAAAAATCGTTTAAAATATGGGCATTACCTTTTGCAACAGATAACGGAGTTCTTAATTCATGTGATAACGAAGATATAAAATCAGATTTTACTTTATTTAATAATTGAATTTCTGTTCTGTCTTCTAAAACCAATATTTGTTGGTTCGGTTTATAAGATATTCGACAATATTTTGAATTTCCGGATAAAAAATAAATGTTATCTTCAGTTTGGTATTCTTCATTGTTTAAAATAGCTTTTATTAAGTTATCGATATCCTCATAAGTAATTATATTTAAGATATCATGGGCTTTTGAAAAACCCCATTTTTTAGCTTTTAAATTAGAATTTATTACAGCAGTATGTTTTACTTGTACTACTGCGTCTTTAATTGTGTCGAATATTTCAAAATACTCTTCATTAATCATATTAATCATCCTTTATTTAATAAATCTGCGTCAGGATTAAATTTATATCCAACCCCTCTGATTGTTTTAATCCATTCTTTTCCAATTTTTGACCTAATCATTGATACGTGAACATCTATTACTCTATCCGTAATAAAATTATCATCAAACCAAATTTTCGAAATTATATCATCTCTTGTATATATTCTTTCTGGTTTTTTTGCCAATAAGTATAAAATCTCAAATTCTTTAGAAGTAAATTCAATAACTTCATTATTATACTTAACTGAATAATTGTTAGGATAAATTTCTAAATTGCCATACTTTATTATCTCATTGTCATTTTTTATTCTTTTTAATAGTGCTCTAACTCGAACAACTACCTCTTTTGGGTTAAAGGGCTTTGTAATATAGTCATCTGAACCCGATTCAATTCCCCATATTTTATCTCTGTCAGTATTTTTTGCAGAAATTATAATTATCCCCATATCTCTATTCATCATTCTTATTCTGGGTAGTTCATCAACTGAATCGCCATCAGGAAGCATGATATCCAAGAGCATTATATCAATAGATTTTTCTCTATTTAAAACATTTCTCATTTCAGATAAAGTTTCAGCCTCTAAAATATGAAATTTTTCTATTTGCAAATATGTTTTTAAAATGTCTCTTATATCAGGATCATCTTCAACTATTAAAATCGTAGGCATATAAAAGCCTCCTATTCAAAAATTATCAAAGAAATTCATGAATTTCTTTAGATGTTTCAATATAAACAGTTTCTTCACATAAATTAGTTGCATGATCGGCAATTCTTTCTATATCCCTTGCAATTAAAATATATGGTACAATAAGCTCTTTATCAAAATCTTTATCTTCTATCTTTTTTATGGCATCTTTTCTAATTTCATTTTCAATTCTATCAATTTCATTATCTGTTTTCCATGTTTTTACAGCTAAATTTATGTCTCTTTCTCCGAAAGCTTTAAAAGCATCTTTCATCATTTGCAATGATATCCCAAACATGTTTTTTATATCTTTATTCATTATAGATTTGATATTTTTATCAGTATATTTTTTTGATTTTTTAGCTATATTACAAGATAAATCTCCTATTCTTTCTAAATTATTCGAAAATTTTATCATAGTCATTGAATATCTAAGTTCTTTTGCTAAAGGATTGTATCTAGCTATTATTTGGTAAACAGAATCCTCAATTTTTCTGTTTATATCATCAATTTTATCGTCTAAATCCAAAACTCGGTTGGCAAGTTCTAAATTTGAATCTTCTAATGACTTTATAGACATTTCAAATGATTCAAGTACCAATGATAATAATTTTGATATGTCAGCTTTTAAAATTAACATTTCATTTTCTAAATGATGTATAGAATCCATACTAACCCTCCTATTAACCGATTCTTCCATTTAAATAATCTTCTGTTAGTTGTACTTTAGGAGCTTTAACCATGTTAGGTGTTTCTCCGGTTTCGATTAGTTCTCCTTGATACATAAAGTACATATAATCAGAAATTCTTACTGCTTGGGCAAGATTATGCGTCACTATTATTATAGTATATTTTTCTGATAATTCTTCAATTAATCTTTCTATTTTTTGTGTAGCGATTGGATCAAGAGCTGATGTGGGTTCATCTAATAAAATTACTTCTGGATCTATAGCAATTGCTCTTGCAATACAAAGTCTCTGTTGTTGACCACCAGATAAAGAATAAGCAGATTTATCCAACTCATCTTTAACTTCATCCCAAAGAGCAGCATCTTTTAAGGACTTTTCAACAACATCTTCCAATTTATTTTTGTTTTTTATTCCGTGTATTTTCAATCCAAAGGCAACATTTTCAAATATACTCATGGGAAAAGGAACTGGTTTTTGGAAAACCATTCCCACTTTTTTTCTAAAAACAGTTAAGTCCAAATCTTTATCATAAATATTTTTTTCACCATAATACATATCTCCATCCACTTTATAGGTAGGGATCTCATCATTCATTCTATTAATACTTCTAAGAAGGGTTGATTTTCCACAACCAGAAGGTCCTATAATAGCAGAAATTTTATTTTTATAAAAATTTAAATTTATATTTTTTAAAGCTTGTTTTTCTCCGTACCATCCATTAAAATCTTTAGTTCTTATTATAACATCATTATCCATTTGACTTCCTCCTAAATGCAAAAGCTATTGAATAAATTGCAATAATTATAAGTAATAAAAATGCGGATGATCCTTTTGCCATCCACTGAGCATCTCTACCATAGGCAATAGTAATATAATAAATGTGTGTTGGCAAAGTCATAACAGGTTGCATTATATTTGATGGGAAATAGGTTGAATAGAAAACAGCACCTGTCAATAAAACCGGAGCAGTTTCACCAATAACCCTACCCATTCCAATAAGTACAGCTGTAATAATTCTATTTTTTGATGCAGGAACTAAAATTTTATAAATTACTTCAGTTTTTTTTGCTCCTAATGCTAAGGCAGATTCCCTTAGAGTTCCTGGTAAAGAAGATAAAGCTTCTTTAACCGAAGAAGCAATTATTGGCAGAGTCATTACTGCTAATGTTAAACTACCTGATAAAATGGAAGTTTTAAAGCCTAACGTAACAGAAAATAACGATAACCCAAAAAGTCCATAAACTATTGAAGGAACTCCAGATAAAGAAGTTATTGCTGTATCTAAAATTCTTGCAAGCCTCGTATTTCTTCCAAACTCAGCCAAAAATATCCCCGTTAGAATCCCTATTGGTAAGGCAAATAATAATGTTAGACTAATCATAATTAAGCTTCCTAAAATAGCAGGCCATATACCACCTTCTGTCATTCCATTGGAAGGATATTTAGTAAAAAAATCTATACTGAAATATTGAACTCCTTCTATAATTATAGTAGCAAATATACCTATAATAATTAAAAATATTGTATAAGAAATTATTCTAAAAATAGAAGATATTATTAAGTCTTTCTTCAATGTGACCATCTCCTGGTTAGTCTTCTAGATAATAAAGTTAGTAAAAAAGAAATAACTAATAGAATTAATCCAGCTACAAAAAGTGCTGAATAATGAATACTACCAAGTTCAACTTCTCCCATTTCCCCAGCAATTGTTGCTGTTAAAGGCCTTACGGGATCAAAGATGGACTTTGGAATAAGATTAGCTCCTCCAGCTACCATTAAAACAACCATTGTTTCCCCAATAACTCTGTTTATAGTTAAAATTATTGAATTAAATATTCCAGAAATAGCCGCTTTTGAAACTACTCTAAAACCCGCTGTAAATCTTGATGAACCGAGGGCTAAAGCACCTTCTTTTAAACTAATATCAACAGAGTCTAAAGCTTCTTGCATCAATGAAGCAGTATATGGTAATGATAATATTGCAAGGCCAACTGCTCCTAAAAATAAGTTCTCGGCATTCCAAATATTAAATTCATACATTATAGGAGAGATATAAATAATTAAAAAAGTACCAACAATTACCGATGGAACTCCAGATAATAAATCAACAGCGGATTTTATAATATTTTTTTCATGATATTTTGCATAATCATACATAAAAAAGGCTACAATATAGCCTAAAGGTAAAACTATAACTGATGCTAATAATGTGATTAAAACAGAAGCAATTATTTGAGCCAACATTCCATACTCTGCATCTTCATATGTAGGATACCAATTCGCACTTGTAAAAATCTCAGCCCCGACTTCAGTCAGAGCTGGGATTGATGCTTGTATTATAAAATAAAATAGTCCACCAAGTACGAATATCCCCAGAGTTGCTACCAATGTTATCAAGTATTTGTTGAATGAGTTCTTATATTCTCTTCTTGTCATATAAATTCACTCCTTGAGGATAATTCATTTAAATATAACTAATTATTTTCCGTAAGCAGCTACATAACCTGCTTTTTCAACTAATTCTTGACCTTTTTTAGAAAGTCCAAAGTTAACATATTCCTTTACATTTCCTGTTATAAAACCATCAGTTACATCAACAAACATAAATAAAGGTCTTGAAATAGGGTAAACTGAATTTAAAATGTTATAAGCAGTTGGTTGAACTCCTTCTACAGTTAAAACTTTTACTGAGTCATCAACATAACCTACACCTGCATAAGCAATCGCATAAGCATTTTGAGATACTTGGTTTATTTCAAATTGTGTTGATGGTCCCATTTTTACTGTTGGATCCATTTTTTCACCTGATAAAGCTATATTTGTAAAAGTCTCATATGTTCCTGAAGCTGTGTCTCTTGAGTATTTAATTATAGGTCTGTTTGGTAAATTAGAATTAAGTTGATTCCAAGTTCTTATTTGACCTGTATATATTGATTTTAACTGATCCAAAGTTATATTGTCTATTCCTAATTCTTTGTTAACAACAATTGCTATTCCATCATAACCTACAACTATTGGCATGAAAAATTGTCCATTTTCGTTCATTTTTTCAATCTCAGAACTTTTCATAAATCTTGATGAATTTGCTACGTCTGTAGTTCCATTTAATAATGCTGCAATTCCAGTTGATGAACCTGCGCCTTCAAGAGTGATGTTTAATTCTGGTTTTGATTCTTTTAAATCTTCAATCCAAAGTTGTGCAATTGGGAATACTGTGTTAGATCCTTTTATTACCAATGTTTCTGCAAATGAAACGACAAATAATGTTACTACCAATAAACTTAATAAAACTTTTTTCATTCATAAAACCTCCTAAATAATTTTTTCGTAGTTGTGTTTCATAACTTTCATCTACATAATAATTTTTTATTATTTGGATTATATTAACTAATATTAAGAAATGTTAAGCTGAAAAATCTATTCTCTATATACCTTTTAAAAAAGCTATGATATAATTAAATAAAGAATGATTGATTATTTGGAGTGATTACTATGGACATAATAAAAGACTATATAAAGGAACTAGAATCCATTTTAGGCCATAAGTTAAATAGAAAAGATAGGGATAGATTAATAAAAGCATATAAATTTGGAGAAGAAGCACATAAAGGACAAATGAGAGATTCTGGAGATCCTTTTTTTGAACATCCAAAAGAAGTAGCTTTGATTTTGGCTGGGTTTAGAATGGATATAGATACAATAATAGCGGGATTGCTTCATGATACAGTTGAAGATTGTGATGTTCCAATAGAAAAAATTGAAAAAGAGTTTGGAATTGATGTTTCAAGAATTGTAAACGGAGTTACTAAAATAAGTAATTTGAAGTTAAACGAAAGACTATCCAGAAGTGATATGAAATCAATTGAAAAAATAGAAACAATTAGAAAGATGCTTCTTGCAATGTCAACAGATATAAGAGTTATAGTGGTTAAATTGTCAGATAGATTACATAACATGAGAACTTTGGATTTTGTAAAAAGAGATAAGCAAGTTATAAAATCAGAAGAAACTTTAAAAATTTATGCACCAATAGCACATAGATTGGGGATAAATAAGATAAAAGCTGAGTTAGAGGATTTATCTTTCAAATATTTACATCCAGATATATATACAGATTTGGATCAAAAATTGAAAACAAAACTTTCCAACAGACAAAAAAGTATAGATGAATATGCCGATACTGTTAAAGAAGAACTCAAAAAACATAGAATAAAAGCAGATGTTTCTGGAAGAGCAAAGCATTTATACAGTATATGGAATAAAATGCTTAAAAAAGGGAAAACTTTTGATGATATTTATGATATTATTGCACTTAGAATTATTACTGAGAACCAAAATCAATGCTATGCTTCTTTAGGAATCGTTCATTCTATGTGGGCACCAATGCCAGGTCGAATTAAAGATTATATAGCAACACCAAAATTCAATGGATATAAATCTTTACACACTACTGTAATAACAAACAAAGGAGAACCTTTAGAAATACAAATTCGTGACTGGAATATGCATGAAGAAGCTGAATTTGGTTTAGCAGCACATTGGGCTTATAAACAAGGAGTTAGTTCTCAAAAAGTAAAATTTTTACAAAATCTTATGGAACTACATAAAGACATAGCTCAAAGTGCTTTTGATATAAAAGATATTGAAACAAATTTACTTTCTAAAGAAATATTTGTTTTTACCCCTCAAGGGGAGATAATTCATTTACCAAAGGGAGCAACACCTATAGATTTTGCATATGCAATACATACAGATATAGGGAATCATTTTGCTGGTGCTAAAATAAATGGTAGAATCGTTCCAATTTCATATAAATTGCAAAATTCAGATGTTGTTGAAATAATAGTGAATAGAAATTTCAACGGTCCCAGTATTGATTGGATTAAACATGCCAAATCACCAAGAACTGCCAGCAAGATAAAAAAATTTTATAGACAAAAAAATGAAAAAATTCTTGTTGATAGAGGTAAAGATAAATTTAGAGAGTTGGCAAAAAAGCTTAATATATCAATAGAAGATATGTTAAATAAATTAAAAGAAGAAGCTTTTTTCATAAAATATAATATAAAAAATGATGAAGATTTATATATAAAAATTGAGCTTGAAGATGTAAATATTCAAACTATAAGGTCTTTTTTTGTAAAAGATAATGAAGAAAAAGAACAAAAAATACCAAGGTCAAAGTCATCATTATCTACGCCTTCAGTTATTGTCGATGGAGTTGAAGGCATTGACACTCATTTTGCAAAATGTTGTACGCCTGTACCTGGAGATGATATTATAGGTATAATAGGAAGAAGAGGTATCGGAATTCACCGAACAAATTGTAAGAATATTCGCGGAGTTAAAGAAGATAAAAAATTAAACGTTGAATGGAATACTTCCGAAAATCAAACAAGTTTCGTTGCTATATTATCTTTGGACATGGAAAGTAAAAAAGTTATGAATTCTGTTAGAGATGTTTTAAAAGCAGAAAAGGGTTATATTGAAAAATTTGAAATTTTAAAACAATCTGATATTTTAACTGCAAAGATTAGGCTAAAGGTAACTAATATAGAACATTTAATAAGAATAACTCACAAAATACAAGACATAAAAGGAATATTTAGCGTTAGGAGGATGTAATTTGAGAGCGGTAATTCAAAGAGTAAATTTTTCTAAAGTAACAGTAAATGAGCAAACTGTTGGCGATATAAATAAAGGTTTTATGGTTTTAATAGGTATTGGTGAGAATGATACAGAAAAAGATATCAAATGGGTTGCTGATAAAATTTTAAATTTAAGGGTATTTGAAGATTCAAATGGTAAAATGAATTTAAGTTTATTAGATGTAAAAGGTGAACTTCTTCTTATACCTCAGTTTACTCTTTATGGAGATTGTAGAAAAGGAAGAAGGCCATCATTCAGTAATTCTGCTTCACAACAAAAAGGTAGAGAATATTATGAAAAAATAATAGAGTATATTGAAAATAATTATAATATAAAGATCAAAAGAGGTAAATTCCAAACTCATATGAAGGTAGATCTTCAAAATGATGGTCCAGTTACTCTGTTATTAGATTCTGAAAAAAATTTTTAGGGGGTATTTTTATGAAAGAAATCGAAATCACAGTCTTTGTTTACAGTGAAGAACCTTTTGATGCTCATATTTCGGAAGAAGGAGCAGAATATGGAGTTAATCAAACAAATGTACACAAAATTTTTAAGGGTTATGAAAAGCCACCTAAAGGTACCATTGTTAAGTTTAAAATGCCAGATGGTGAAAAAAAATATGTTAGACCATGAAAAAATTAAATAAAAAGCAGAGCTTAAAAGCTCTGCTTTTTATTTAAAAGTATTGTATTCTATTTCGTCTATTATAGAATAGATGTCAAAAGGTGATGTTCCCTTTATTTCAGTTTTCATTCCAAAAAAGGCTCTCCTAAAATTTTCATTTGAATTACCTGTTCTTATTTCGTTTGAACATTCTATTATCGCAGCCAGCAAATCTGCAGTTCTTACGAATCTCCCGTATTCACCTTTAAAGGGATTGATTATTAATGGCATAATATTTTTTATAACATCATTAACTTGTTTATTTTTTAAAGACCAGCTTAAAACATAATCCTCCTCTATTTGAGTTATAATTTTATCTAACTTTTCTACTTTTCTTTTTGTAGGACTTATAACATCTCCTGTAAAAGCTTCAGGCAAATCATGGAAAAGAGAAGCTGTTATTATATTAAACATAAGCTCGTTATCAACATTTTCTGACAAAGATAATATATATGAAGTAAACATTACATAATACGAATGAGCTGATACAGAACTATTTATATTTCTATGCATTTTATTCCATCTTTTAAGATTGGTTAATCTTATTATTAAATCAAATAGGGCTTTATTATATTGATCTATTTTTCTTTTTAAATCTATATTCAAATTAAGTTTTTGAAGTGAACGTTCGTTTTCAGAATAAGGTTCTTCATAGAATTCTTTAAAGACCCTTTTATTTATATTTATTTCATTTTTTGCAGTGATTAGTCGTAAATATTGTTCTATTTTAATATTTTCTTTTTTAAGATTATATTCCTGGGTAATTTTTGACATTATGTTATCATCTTTTACAAAATCTTTCAGTTCTTCTTTTGAAATATCAAGAACTCTATCCCAAATATTAGGATCTTCTTCTATTATTCTCTTTTTAGTATTTAAAGGTATATCAGACAAAATTATCTTTGGGATATTTTCAACTATTTTATTATGCATAAGTTTTAATAAATCTTCTCTGTCTTGATCATAAAATGTAAAAAAGCTCAACATTGCATTAGAAAAAGAGCTATCAGCTTCATTAAATCTAACTATCGCCGGTAAATTACTCCACCTATAAATTGTAAATAAATCAGACATTTTTATAAAGAATTTCCCCAATCCCATAAAAAATCCCTCCTTACGTTTAATATAATTATAGTATAATATTTTAAAATAATCAATTAAAAACCTTGATTAACGATATTCATCCGGCTTGTGTTTTCCCTTTTAATGTATTATATTATAAAATATAATTATAGGGGGTATGTAAATGAAAAAATATATCGGAGCTATTGATCAGGGAACAACCAGTTCAAGATTTATTATATTTGACAATGAAGCTAACATCATCGCAAAAGATCAATTGGAACATGAACAAATTTATCCTAAATCTGGTTGGGTTGAACACGATCCAATTGAAATTTGGGAAAAAACTCAAAAAGTAATTATTGGTGGAATTTCTAAATCTGGAATTTTTCCAAATGATTTGGAAACAGTTGGTATAACAAATCAGAGAGAGACCACAATTGTTTGGAATAGACATACTGGGAAACCTTATTATAATGCGATCGTATGGCAAGATGTTAGAACTAAAGATATCTGCAAAAAAATTGAAGAAAAATATGGTGAATTAATAAACAAAAAAACTGGCTTAAAAGTTAATACATATTTTTCTGCAAGTAAAATCAAGTGGATTTTAGATAATATAAAGGGTGTAAGAGAAGATGCGGAAAAAGGTGACGCGATATTTGGTACGATAGACACATGGATTCTTTGGAATTTAACTGGTGGGGTTAGAAACGGAAAGCATATCACTGAACCTACTAATGCTTCACGTACGCTTTTAATGAACATCGATACATTAGAATGGGATGAAGAGCTTTTAAAAATTTTTGACATCCCTCAAGCAATGCTTCCTGAAATAAAATCATCTTCTGAAGTGTATGGTAAATGTAAAGGTATATTAGAAAATATTTCAATTGGAGGTATTCTTGGAGATCAACAATCTGCTTTATTCGGTCAAACATGTTTTGAAAAAGGCGATGCAAAAAATACTTATGGTACAGGATGTTTTTTGTTAACGAATACAGGAGAAAATAAGATTCTTTCTGGAAATGGTTTGCTAACTACTGTTGCATATAAAATTGGAGACAATAAAGTGCATTACGCTTTGGAAGGTTCAATAGCTATAGCTGGAGCTCTAGTCCAGTGGTTAAGAGACAATTTGGGAATAATAGAAAACTCTTCTCAAATAGAAGAGTTAGCAGAAAAAGTCGAAGATAACTCAGGCGTATTTTTCGTCCCAGCTTTTAGTGGTTTATTTGCTCCCTATTGGGAAGACACCGCAAGAGGAACCATAGTTGGCATGACAAGATACACCAACAAAAATCATATAGCAAGAGCAGCTCTGGAATCAACTGCTTTTCAAACAAGAGACGTAATTGAAGTTATGGAAAAAGAAACTGGTGTTAAGATTAAAGAATTAAAAGTTGATGGTGGTATGGTTGTAAACAATTTATTAATGCAATTTCAATCTGATATTTTAAATGTTCCTGTTATTAAGCCAAGAGTTACAGAAACAACTGCTTTGGGTGCAGCATATGCTGCAGGATTGGCTGTAAATGTTTGGAGTAGCACAGATGAATTGAAAAAACATTGGAGCATTGATAAAAAATTTAAAAGTAAAATGAAAGAAGCTAAAAGAAAGGATTTATATAAAAATTGGAAAAAAGCTATAGATAAAAGTATTGGGTGGATTGACTAATTAAAAGAGGAGTTAAATTATTTAATTTAACTCCTCTTTTAAATTATTTAGGCTCTTTTTTGTTTGGTATTATTATATTAGCAATTAACCCTATTATGGCTGCAAGAGCAACCCCTTTAAATTCAATATTACCAAAAGATATTGTTGCTCCACCTAATCCAATAACAAGCATTAATGAAACTATTGATAGATTTTTTGAGTTAGTTAAATCAACTTTATCGTTTACAAGAGTTCTTATCCCAACTGATGCAATCATTCCAAAAAGAACAATTCCAACCCCACCAATAACAGATTGAGGTATTGTTCTTAAAATGATACCAAATTTAGAAAGAAAGGAAAATAATATGGCTAACAAGGCTGCTCCTCTTAATATTGCAGGGTTATAATTTTTTGTTAAAGCTAAAACTCCTGTATTTTCACTATATGTTGTGTTTGCTGGTGCTCCAATCATTCCAGCAAAAGCTGTTGCTAATCCATCACCCAATAAAGTTTTATGCAAACCTGGATTTTTAACAAAATTTTTTCCTACAACAGCACCATTTGTAGTAATATCTCCAATATGCTCCATAAATGTTGCAAATACTACAGGTACAGTTACAGAAATTGCATAAATTGAAAATTTAGGAGCCATAAAATCTGGTATTGCTATCCAAGAACTATTACTAACTGCAGCAAAATCTACATTTCCAGTTAAAACAGCTACAGAATATCCTGCAATAACTCCTATTAATACGGGAATCATGCTCAAAAATCCTTTGAAAAAGTTTGAAAATATTATTACGGTGAAGAGTGTGGATAAAGCTATTAACCAATTTGAAGAAGCCCATTGTATGGCTACTGGGGCTAAAGTAAGGCCTATAATTATGATCATAGTTCCAGTTATAACAGTTGGGAAGAGTTTTCTCAATACTTCGTAACCTATTAGTTTTACAATAAGTGAAAAGACAAGATAAGTTAAACCTGAAATCATTATCGCGCCAGAAGCATATGCTAAATCACCAGTTGCATCTTTTATCATAAGCACTGGAGCTATAAACGCAAAACTTGATCCTAAAAACACCGGTACTATAAATCCTGTTAGATAGTGAAATAGAAGTGTTCCAACACCTACAGAAAAGAGTGTTACAAGTGGATCAAACCCCGTTAGAAGTGGAACCAAAATTGTAGCACCAAACATAGCAATAAAGTGTTGAAGAGACAGAATAAACTTCTTTGAAGTTATACCTTTTAAACTAAATCCTTCTTTAACACCAATAGTTTTTTCGTACTCAACCATATTAAATTCCTCCTTTATAGCCTCACTGGACTATTTTTAAAAGTTTCTAAAAATGAGAATACACTAACTACTTTAACAATTATTGAAATTAAAGTAAATGTTATTCAATTTTTATCAAATATAATATCGTATTTTTCATTGTTTTTTAAGAAGATATCAAAAAAATCCGGATCGAAATATTTATAATGATTTTGCATTTGAATCATCTTCTCAAGAGCTTCATCATGGCTTACAGTTTCTTTGTAAACTTTTTTCCCTCTTATTGAGTCATATACATCTATTATAGAAACTATTCTTGCAGAAACTGGTATTTTATCTCCAATTAAAGAAAAAGGATATCCTCCTCCACCATATCTTTCATGATGATACAATGCTATTTCCCAAGCTATTTTTAACCAGTCGACACCTTGCAAAATTTCCGCTCCATAAAGCACATGTTTTTTTATAATTTCATATTCTTCTCTGTTCAATTTACCAGGTTTATTTAGTATGTTAGAAGAAACTAAAACTTTTCCGATATCGTGCAAAGGAGAGTATAATCCAATTTCATAAGAATATTTTTCATTAAAACCAATATCCAGAGCTAATTGTTTTGATAAATTACCTATTCGCCTTGTATGACCACTCTTACCAGAATCAAATTTGTCAGCTAATATTCTGAGTTTGGAAACAAATTGAATTTTTGATAATTTAACTTCTCTTCTCATAGCATTTTCAGAAGATATTTTGTTTTCATAATTAGAATATAAATCTAAAATATAATTAACATAATTTTTAATATCAGGATCAAAAGAAGATTTTTTATTTTTTATATATATATTGTATTCGGAATTCAGATTTATTTTTTCAAATTCGTCCAACCTTTCATCGTCCTTTGAGATATTAACCTCTTCACATTTAGTTTCATTCTTAATTAATTCTTTAAGATGTTTTATAGTATCTTGAGTTTTAATGTTTTTAAACAGTTTTTCTTTTGTAGATTTTTTCATCATAAGATAAATGTTAAAAAATATAAACAAGATTAAAATTAATATGATGTATAATCTACTTATAGGCATATACAATAATAAGCCTATTAAGAAAGAAAATAATAAATTTATAAATAATATATTTGACACAAAGAAAACCCCCATAATTACATTATAATTATATTATAAAGTATTTTTCATATTTTAGCAAGGTGAGGTGTATTAATGAAAACTCTTTTTATTACTGGAATTACTGGATCAATTGGTACTCAAGCACTTGATGTTTTAAATACATTGAATGATTCTATTAACTTAATTGGAGGTTCAGTTAACTCAAATTGGAGAAAATTAAAAATAATTATAGAAAAATATGGTCTAAAATATGCAGCTTTAGCAAAACCAAGTAATGAAGTACCAAATTTTTATAAGGGATGTAAAATTTTTAAAGGGGATAATTCTACAGAAAATGCCATAGAAAAAGCAAATGCTGATATATCTTTAATAGCAACTTCAGGGGCTGCAGGATTAGCTCACACCATACAAGCTTCCAAATATTCAAAAAGAATTGCACTGGCAAATAAAGAATCTTTAGTTCTTGGAGGAGACTTGATTTTAAACCTTTTTAAAAAAAATGGCAATGAACTAATCCCTGTTGATAGTGAACATAGTGCTATTTTTCAACTTGTTCTGGGTGAAAATTCCATTGATGAAATATATTTAACTGCTTCTGGTGGTTCTTTAAGAGATAAACAACCTTTTGAATTAAAAAACATTACCAAAGAACAAGTTTTGAATCATCCAACATGGTCCATGGGAAAGAGAATAACTGTAGATTCAGCAAGTATGGTTAATAAGATACTTGAAGTTATAGAAGCTTACTATCTATTTAACACAAATAAAATTAAAATTTTTATAAATAGAAACTCTCATATTCACTCTATGGTCAAATTTAAAGATGGAGTTATAAAAATGCATTTTGGAAAACCGAATATGAAAGTTCCAATTGCTTATGCTTTTACTTATCCTGACAGATTATATGAATATGAAATCCCAGATATTATAAATACTGAAATCAACTTTGAAGAACCAGATATACAAAAATATCCTGTTTTAAAAAATTTAGATAGAATTCTCGGAAATCATTCATTGCATATTGCTCTAAATGCATCAGATGAAGTAGCGGTTGATTATTTTTTGAAGGGGAATATCAAATACTTAGATATAAACAAAACTATTAACTATGTAATAAATGAAATTGAAAAAAAACAAATAAATATAAAAAATTTTCAAGATATTTTTAATTTAGATAATGAATGCAGAAAAATTGCAGAAGAATTTATTAAGGAGGAACTTTAATGGCTATAGTATGGTTTTTAATAATTTTTACAATAATAGTAGTTGTTCATGAATTCGGTCATTTTATATTTGCTAAAATGTTTAACACAAAGGTTTTGGAATTTTCTATAGGGTTTGGTCCAAAGTTATTTTTTAAAAAAGGTAAAAAAACAGATTTTGCTATAAGGGCTATCCCTTTGGGAGGTTATGTTAAATTAGCAGGAGAAGATGAGCTCGAAAACATTGAAGATAATGATGACCCAACATTACTTTTTAACAAAAAGCCATGGCAAAAACTGTTAATATCTTTTGCTGGTCCATTGTTTTCATTTTTACTTGGTATAATAGTAATTGCAGGCTCTGGATTAATATATGGTTTACCCCAGGTCCAAATTGAAAATGTATTACAAAATTCCCCAGCAGAACAAGCGGGCTTAAGTTCAGGCGATATCATTAAAAAAGTTAATAATGATTATGTTTTTGATCCTCAAATTCTGAATTTGGAAATAAGAGAAGGAAAAACAATTACTTTAGACATTATAAGAGAAGGTAAATCATTAGAAATAGAATTAACTCCTCAAAAAATCCCCGCAGAATATATGGTTCAAATATCAAATATTTCTGGGAGTACTTCTATAAATGAACTAGATAAAATAAATGGTTTAAATCAAGATATAGAAGTTTTAAACAAAATGGAACCAGGTGATCCCATTTCATTTTCTAATAAGGATAAAACTATCCGAGGTAATATTGTTAATATACAAAAAATGGAGTCTAGGTATATTATTGGAGTAAATTTTGATATATATACCAACATCATAGCTAAAGATTATCAAATTTTTGAAAAAGACGATCAAATTATAGAAATAGAAGGAGAAGCAATTGATAATGGAATTGATTTTGTAAACACAATTAGTAGGTTGAATATACCTGAAAATGATATTATGGTTGAATTATCTGAAAATCAGTTCAGCATTATAAAAGCATTTACAGAAAATACAATAAATCTAAAAGTTTTAAGAAAAGATAAAATAATTGAATTACAATCGAATAAAGAAAATCTCATAGAAATATTTTCTCAGCCAGGTATAGTGAAAATTTCTGATAATAGGCTGAAACCATCTTTAGTTGAAATAATTCCAGTTTCTTTTGGATGGGCCAAAACTCTTATGGAATCAGTAGTTCAAGTTATAAAACAACTTTTCACAGGGCAGACTAATACAAATGAAATTGCTGGACCAATTGGAATAGCAACAATCATAGGGCAAGCTTCAAAAGCTGGATTTGAATCTATTTTAAATATACTGGCATTGATAACAATTAATTTAGGAGTTATAAATATACTACCATTACCAGCTTTAGATGGAGGAAGAATTATATTTTCATTATATGAAATAATTGCAAGAAGAAAAGTAAATCCTAAGATTGAATCTCTAATTCATGCTATTGGATTTATAATATTGATGGGCTTAATGATTTTTATTGCTTTTAACGATATTACAAGATTTTTTAATTGAGGTAGATAATATGTTTTCAAAAAAAGTTGTAAATGTGGGTAATGTGTCAATCGGTGGGAATAATCACGTGGTTATACAAACAATGACAAATACTAATTCATCAAATTTTGAAGAGACTATAAATCAAATTAAACAATTAAATGCAGCTGGTGCTGAATTAGTAAGAATCTCTGTTAGGAACGATGATGACGTAAAAGTATTAAAAGAGTTAGTAAAATCATCTCCCATTCCATTAATAGCTGATATTCATTTTAATTATAAAATAGCTATAGAATCGATCAAAGCGGGTATTTCAAAGATTAGAATCAACCCCGGCAACATAGGATCAGACTGGAAAGTAGCAGAGGTTGTAAAAGTAGCAAAAGAATATGATATTCCGATCAGAGTGGGGTCAAATTCTGGATCTTTAGATAAAAGATATGAAAATGATACAATAGAAATGGCTATGGTTAACAGTGCTTTGCATCAAGTAAGATTGCTTGAGAAATATGAATTTGATAAAATAGTTATATCTATGAAATCATCTGATGTCAAACAAACTTATTTAGCAAACAAAATTATATCTAAAAAAATTGACTATCCTTTGCATTTGGGAATAACAGAAGCTGGGGTATATGAAGATTCAATTATCTCTTCTTCAGCTGGTATAGGTGCCCTATTATTAAATGGTATTGGAGATACAGTTAGGATTTCTATTTCTGGTGATCCAGTTCAAGAAATAATAGCAGCTAAAAAATTGCTAACCACTCTTGGCCTAAAAAATGGTATTAAAGTAATATCTTGTCCTACTTGTGCCAGAACAGAAATTGATATTGAAAAATTAACAAATAGAGTTAAAAATATAGTAAAAGATTTTGGGGACATAGATAAAAACATAACTATAGCAGTTATGGGATGTGTTGTGAATGGCCCGGGTGAAGCTAAACATGCTGACATAGCCATAGCAGGAAGCAAACAAACTGCTGCTATTTTTAAAAAAGGAAAATTAATAGAAAATGTAAAAAAAGAAGATATTGAAAAAAGATTAAGTGAGGTTATAAAAGAATACATAGAGGTGATATGATGTATATCAACCCAACGGGGAACAACAAATCTGAAAATACGAAAAAATCAAAAAAAACAAAAAGAAAAAAAACTACTTCTTTAAAAAGTAGTTCAATTGAAGATGGATTTTTTGATATATTGACTGATACAGAGTATAAAATAACAGAAAGAGAGATTAAAAAACTCTTAGATGAAATATTGAATTTTGGAAATAGATTTGTAAAATCTCCAACTCAAAGTAATCTGAAAAATTATAAGCAGTCAATTAAAGAATTTTTAAAAAAGATCGAAAAAAAGATATATAAAGTTAAAGAAGACATAGACATGGAAAATGGTTCACCCAGGCTTCATGTAATAGCAGAAGTGGTAGATAACAAAATAAAAGAAATCACAGAATCAGTTATGAACAAAGAAAAAAATACTTTATTCTACGCTTCAAGAGTTGAAGAAATAAATGGACTTTTATTAGATTTATATAGATAAGGGGATAGCTATGAGCTCAATTTTAAATTTAAATTTAGATAAATTCGCTGGTAAATCAATTTGTTTTTACTCATCTGAAATTTTTAACAATAGAAAATTTATTGAAGACAAAATATCAAAAATTAATGACTTTAACAAACTTGATTTGCTAAATTTAGAGCCAATAAAAGGCAACATTAAAATAGATCAAATAAGAGAAATCCATGAATTTCTAAAATACAAGCCAAACTATTCAAATATAAAAATTGTAGTTATAAATGAAATTGATAAGTTAAATGAATCAGCAGAAAACTCTTTATTGAAAATTCTTGAGGAGCCTCCAACTTTTGCTTTAATAATAACTCATACAAATTCCTGGAACAATTTATTACCAACTACAAGAAGTAGATTAACTCGCTTTGATATTCCTATAAAAAATTTAGAATTTGAAAAATTCAACTCTATAAAAGAAAATAATATTAAATTATTCCAAATATATAGTGCACTTGGTTATGAATATGTTTATTATTTTAACAACTTAGATGAAAAAAGCCTTACGGGTTTTATAAGAACTGTAAATGAAATTGATTTTGACAAGGCATTAAAATTTTTAATCTCTTATAAATCTGATACAAGATCAAAAGTGTTTTTTATATTTTCATATTATTATATTTTGAAGAAAATTATAACTGAAAATTCAGATGAAATATTGAATAAAACTATTTTAAAATTAAAGGGAATAAAGAATTCTTTAGATAATCCAATAGAATTTTTAAAAATGATATCGCTTTTATCTAATATTTTAATCCACGATTCTTTAATTTCAAAAATGACAAACAAATGGAAATTTATGTATAATTATGATTTGATTGAATTCTTTGGAATAGAAGATTATAAAATTGATTTAGAATTATTATTTGATACTTTTGAATATAATAACAAGATTATTAACTCTTCGGTATCAAATCACAATTTTACTTTGGAAGTTATTACACATTTCATAAGAATAAAAGAAACCTACTCAAAAAATTAGGAGGAACAAAAAATGCCTGAATTGAAAATAAATGTTTATGGTGTAGAGCTTATGAAGAAAGATAAAATGTATTTTTTTCAACCTAATGGACCTGAAGACGAATACAATATCAATGATCTTGTTTTGGTAAACTCTGATTTAGGTCTTGAAGTTGGAAAGATTATAGCTCCTTTAAAAGAAAGAAATTTTGATGATTTAGATGATGAACCAACTCCTATAATAAGAAAGCTAACTGAAGAAGATAAAGAAATTCATGAAAATATTTTGAAAGACGCAAATGAGGTTAAGAAATTCACCCAAGAAAAATCAGAAGAACTTAATTTACAAATGAGAGTTTTAAAAGCAAAATATACATTTGATAAATCAAAATTGATCATCTTCTTCGGTGCAGATTCAAGGGTTGATTTTAGAGAATTGGTTAAGATACTTGCTAAAAAGTACAAAGTAAGAATAGAGCTTAGACAAGTTGGCATTAGAGATGAAGTTAAAATGAAAGGTTCATTAGGGCTTTGTGGACAAGTAGCTTGTTGTGCCAGATTCTTAAGGGAATTTTCATCAATTAAGATGGAACTTGCTAAAACTCAACAAATGATGATTAATACTGCAAAAATATCTGGAAGATGCGGAAAATTATTATGTTGTTTAAAATATGAAAATGAGTTTTATGAAGAAGTGTTGAGAAATGTTCCGAACGAAAACTCAACTATTGAATATGACAATAAACCTGCTAAAGTAATAACTGTAAATGTTTTTTTGAAAGAGGTTACTCTTCAAATTATTGAAGAAAACCAGCCAATATTGATAAAAGTCCCTTTTCAGTATTTTAATAATTTAGATGAAAAAATAGTAAAAGAATAAAAATTGGAGGTGTTTTGATTGAAAAATAGCTTAAGTGAATTAAAAGAATTAGCAAGATTATGTAGAGGGGATATTTTAAAAATGACATCGGTAGCTTCTTCTGGCCACCCAGGTGGCTCAATGTCATCAATAGAATTATACCTTTCTGTTTTTAATAGAGCAAATATTGACCCAAAGAACCCCTTTGATGAAAAAAGAGATAAAACAGTTGTCTCTCATGGTCATACTTCTCCTGGTGTTTATTCTTCTTTAGCGAGGTTAGGCTTTTTTGCTATAGATGACGTTATTTCAGGATTTAGACATCCTGGTTCAATTTTTGAGGGACATGTAACAAGGGGAATACCAGGCATTGAATGGTCCACTGGAAATCTTGGTCAAGGTTTATCAGCTGGTGTTGGCTTTGCATTGGCTGCTAAGATGAAAAATGAAGATTCAAAAGTTTATGTTTTTTCCAGCGATGGAGAAAGTCCTAAAGGCCAGATTTCAGAAGCCAGAAGAACTGCAAAAAAAGAAAATTTAAATAATTTAATTGTTTTGGTCGATTACAATGATATTCAAATTTCTGGTAGAGCGAGAGACGTTCTTCCTGTAAATATAAAGGAAGAATATAAATCTGCTGGATGGAATGTTTTAGAAATAGATGGCCACAATTTAATTCAAATTAATGAAGCATTAGAGATTGCAGAAAATAATAAAATGGGGCCAACAGTCATTATTGCTTCAACTATAATTGGTAAAGGGGTTTCATTCATGAAAAATAGGCATGAATATCATGGTTCGCCTTTATCCGATGATGAATTAGACAAAGCATTAAAAGAATTAAACATTGAAAATGATATCGAGAAATATAGAAAAATGAGAGAGAACCTTGATTTAACAAAAACTAAAGTTAGCTATCCAAATATAAAATTGGATGTTGAAAAAGGGAAACCAAGAATTTATCCCAAAGATAAAAAAATTGATAATAGATCTGCTTTTGGTAATGCATTAGCAGATTTAGCAAAAGAAAATAAAAATAAATTTCCTATTGCTGCTTTAGACTGTGATCTTTTTCCTTCTGTAAAATTGGCAGCTTTTAAAGAAGTTAATCCAGAAGGGTACATCCAAATTGGAATTCAAGAACACAACGCCGCAACAATTGCAGGCGCATTGTCAACTTCTGGTGTTTTAACGTTTTTTGCTGATTTTGGTGTTTTTGGTTTAGACGAGCCATTTAACCAACAAAGGTTAAATGATATTAATCATACTAATTTGAAAACAGCGATTACACATTCAGGAACAGATGTTGGAGAAGATGGTAAAACCCATCAAGAAGTTAACTATATAGGACTAACAAGAAGTTTATACAACACCAAACTCATAGTTCCAAATGATCCAAATCAAACTGATAAAGTTGTAAGATATGCAGCTTCCACAGATGGGAACATCATTATAACAATGGGTAGATCAAAATTAGATATCATATTAGATGAAAACGGAGATATCTTTTATGGAGAGAATTACGAATTTAATTATGGAGATATAGATGTTTTAAGAAATGGAGAAGATATTACAATAATTACATATGGTACTTATACAAATAACGCTGTAAAAACCGCAGACAATCTAAGAAAGGAAAATATAAATATTAATGTTATTGGAGTTCCAACTCCTTTAGACTATGATGAAGAGAAAATTCTTCCATTTCTAAAAGATAAAATAATCATTACACTTGAAGATCATAATTTAGAAAATGGAATTGCAAATGAATTATCAAAAACTATAGTTAAAAATAATGTATCTGTTAAAGATTTTATTAATCTTGGTTATAAAGATTATGCTGCATCAGGTTCTTCTAAGCTAATTCAAAAGCAAAATAGTTTGGATGTAGACAGCTTAACAAAAATGATTAAGGAGTTATATTAGGATGAATCAAAACGATGTAATGACAAAAAAAGAAAAAAATATAGTAAACAAAGCAATAAAATCGTTAAAACTTCCAGAAAATATGGATAAAAATATTCTTTTTACTGCTTTAAGTCATACATCTTTTGTTTTTGAAAAAGAAAATAAAGGAAGAAAACTAAATTCAAATGAAAGATTAGAATTTCTCGGAGATTCAGTATTGGAACTCTCGATCTCCGAGTTCCTTTTTAATAAATATAATCTTTCTGAGGGAGATATGTCGAAGATAAGGGCAACTGTTGCCTCTGAATTAATTTTAACCGAAGTAGCCAAAAAAATTCATTTAGATAAATTTTTATTCTTAGGTACTGGTGAAGAAAAACATGGTGGTAGACAAAAACATTCTATTTTAGCTGATGCAACTGAATCGTTGTTTGCTTCGATATATCTATCTTTAGGTTTTGACTATGCAAAAGAATACATTTTAAAAAGATTAACCCCTTATATAAAAAAAGCTATTAAAGGAGAACTATTTTTAGATCATAAAACAAAATTACAGGAAATTACTCAAGAAGTTTATAAAGCATTACCAGTATATGAAGTTCTAAACTCTCAAGGCCCATCCCATATAAAATATTATAAAGTTGCTGTAAAAATTAACAATGAAACACTTGGAGTTGGAGAAGGGCATTCAAAAAAAATTGCTGAACAATTAGCAGCAAAGGAAGCCTGTGAAAAATTTTTAAATGGAAGTAATAAAAATGAAAAATATTGAATTTGTTAAGTTAACTCATACCAAATCAATTTCTACAACAAAAAATTATTGCTTTTTAAATTGTAAACACTGCAATAAGCATTATTTAAAAAATATGAAGTCAGTTGATGAAATAGAAGAACTTGCAAAAGAAGGTATAAAATCATTCTTAATTAGTGGTGGTATGAATAGCAATATAGAAGTTCCTATTATTCCTTTTTACGAAAAACTAAAATATTTAAAAAATAAGTACAATTTAAGATATAACATACATACTGGAATTGTTGAAAATTCATATGAATACCTTTCTAAATTAAGGGATCTTCATGATTCTATTTCTTTTGATATTGTAGGTAAAGAAGAAGCATATAAAAATGTTTACGGAAATAATTTTTATAAAGAAATGATCTCAAGTTTTGATACTCTCATAAGTGAAAACTTTAATGTCAAACCACATATAACATTAGGCTTAAATGGTGGAAAAATAGAACATGAATTCAATTCATTAAATATTTTGAAAAAAAATGCAAATAAAATTAAGAATGTAATATTCATTGTTTTTATACCTACGAAAGATACATTTTTTGAAAACAAAAAACCACCAAATTTAAAAGAGATAGAAGATATTTTTAAAACATTTAAAAAAGAAATGCCAAACACAAATCTAACTCTTGGCTGCATGCAGCCTAAAGGGTTTTATAGAAAAGAGTTACAGGTTATGTCCCTTAAATATTTAGATAAGATAACCCAGCCCTTACAACATACAATAAAACTTGCAGAAGAAAATAACTATAAAATAGAATATTCTTTTGAATGCTGTGCTTTATAACGTTGAAAAATCAAATGGAGGAATTTTATATGTACCAACCTTCTTATATAAAATTATATGAAAATGGTGAATTGCATAAAAGAAGAGATATATTATATAATCATATATATAAATGTACATTGTGCCCTATGAAATGCAATGCTAATAGAAATGTTAATAACGGAGTATGTGGCGCTAACGACAAGATAAAAATTTCTGAATACGTTTTATATCCTGGAGAAGAACCCCCAATAACGGGTGACACAGGTGCAGGAGGAGTATTTTTTAGTAATTGCAATATGAGGTGTGTTTACTGTCAAAACTTTTTATTTTCTCAAAAAGGTAACGGCAAGGAAAGAACTGTTGACGAATTAGCAGATATTTTTATTAATATACAGGAAGTTAAAAAAGCTAAAAACTTAGATTTGATAACTGCCACTCCATATCTTCCTTTTATTTTTGATGCATTGATCATTGCAATAGAAAAAGGTTTTAACTTACCAATTGTATGGAATACAAGTTCATTTGAAAATCCTGAAACTTTAGATTTATTAGATGGCGTAGTTGATATATACCTACCAGATATAAGATATACCAGTAATATTTTAGGTAAAAGATATTCTAATGTAAAAAACTATTGGGATTATGCCAAAAAATCGATTAAAATGATGTATAATCAAATAGGAAATATTTTTCATACTAACGAAGAAGGAGTGCTATTAAGGGGGTTAATAATAAGAATTTTAGTTTTACCAAATCTTACAAACCAAGCAAAAGAAGCTTTGAAATTTATCAAATATGAATTATCTGATGAAATACATATTAGCCTAATGGATCAATATGTACCTGTAAATGAAATTAAAAAATATCCAAAATTAAATAGATTTCTGTACAAAGAAGAATATGAAGAAGTTGTTCAATATATGGGGGAATTAGAACTTAACAAAGGTTGGGTTCAACATCATAAATTAAAATCTTTTCGGGGTGAAGAAAATGAATAATAATGAGTTGATAAAATCTATACTAGACCAATTACAAGAAGGAGTAATCGCGGTTGATGAGCATGAAAATTTGTTTTTTGTCAATGATTCTGCTTGTAGAATTTTAGATTTAGAACGAGAAAATGTTTTGAACAAAAATGTTGTAGAAACTGTTCCAAACACCAGATTACACATTATTTTACGAACAGGTGAATCTGAATTAGATAGATTGCAAAATCTTGGAAATAAAGTGATAATTACATCCAGATTTCCTATAAAAAACGATAATAACGAAACAATTGCAGCGGCAGCTGTATTTAGAGATGTAACAACAATTCAAAAGTTAGCTGAAGAAGTTACCAATCTTAGAGAAATTGAAGCTATGCTTACCTCAATTATTGATTCAACTACTGATGCAATTTCGGTAGCAGATCAAGAAGGTAGAGTCATTATGGTAAATAGGGCCTACACCAAAATAACTGGGCTAACTCCAAGAGAAGTCATTGGTAAACCCGCTTCTATAGATATTGAAGAAGGGGAAAGTCTTCACATAAAATGTGCCAGAGAGAAAAAACCTATTTTCAACGTGAGAAAAAAAGTAGCTGGAAGCAAGAAAGATGTACTCGCATCTGTAACCCCATATTTTGTAAAAAATGAATTTAAAGGGTCTGTGGCTGTTATTCATGATGTATCAGAAATACAAAGATTGATGAATGAACTTGAGGCTACAAAAAGGATGCTTAAAAAAGAAAAGGCTAGATACACTTTTGATGATATAATAAGTGAATCTAATGAAATGAAAAATGTTATTAAACAAGCACAGAAAGCATCGCTAACAAAAGTTAATGTATTAATACACGGAGAGTACGGTGTAGGAAAGGAAATATTGGCTCAAGCAATACATAACTATTCTGAAAGAAAAAATAATACGTATTTAAAACTTAATTTATCAATGATTCAGAAAAACAAACAAAATCAAATGTTGTTTGGAGATAAAAGTTATATAGCTTTGTCAGATAAAGGGACTTTGTTTATAGAAAATATACATGAAGCTTCAGAAGAAATTCAAGAAAAACTCCTAAAATTTATTAGAGATAACGAGTTTGAAAGCGAATATTTCAGCGTAAAACCTGATGTAAGGTTTATCTTTTCAACAACAGAAGACTTAAAAACTTTGATAAGCCTCGGAAAATTTTCAAAAGAATTATTTTACAAAATTTCAGTTGTTACCATTAACATTCCTCCATTAAGAGAGAGAACAGAAGACATCCCAAAATTGGCAAGACAAATATTATATTCTTTAAATCAGAAATATGGTAGGGTTATTTACGACTTTACTGATGATGCTATTAACAAATTGAAAGATTATTCGTGGAATGGTAATATTAGAGAACTCGAAAATGTAATTGACAGATCAATTTTAAACCTTGAAAGTAATGATTCTATAATTACATCTTCTCATGTTCCTGAAATAACAGAAAATAAAGAAAATAATTCGGGAACATTGAAAGAATTAGTTGAAGACTTTGAAAAAAGAATTATTATGGAAATATTAGAAGTCTGTCATGGCAATAAAACAGAAGCTTCCAAAAAATTAGGATTAACAGTTAGAAATCTTTACTATAAACTAGATCGATATGGAATAAAATAATTGAGGCGATTTCTATGAAATTTAAATTTTCTTTACAAAAAGTTCAAGATTTAAGAGAAAAATTAGAAGAAAATGCAAAAGAAGAATTGGGTAAAAAAATACAACAAAGATTGATAGAAGAAAATAGGTTAGAAGAGATCAACAATGAGATAAAAGAATACAATAAACTCTTTGACTTATATCTTAAATCCCAAATATCATCAGCTAAGATTCAAGAGATGATAAGATACCGACAATCTTTGAACAATAAGAGAGATTTACAAGTTAGAATTTATCAAAAGTCTCTTTTAGAAGAAGACAAATCCAGAAACATTTATTTAGAGAAAAAAATGGATAAAGACATATTAAACAAACTAAAAATAAGAAAAAAAGAAGAATACGATATTGAACAGAAAAAAAATGATATCAAAGAATTGGATGAAATAGCACAAACTATGTATTTAAACAAAAATCAAGAGGGCTAATAAAGCCCTCTTGATTTTTAGAAATATAACTCATACTCTTGAGGAGTGGGTGCATTATAAACGTAGTTAGCTTCTTTCCTTTTTATTTTTATCCATTCTTCTATCAAAGATTCAGGGAATACCTTTTCTAAATATTTATGATCTTGTTTTAATCCATTTAAAACTGCATCTAAATCTAACGGAAATATCTTATCTTCCATATTATCTGTAGAATTGTAACCTCTTTCTTTGGGGTCTAATTTATTTAAAATCCCATCTACTCCAGCGAGCACCATTGCTGCAAAAGAATAATAGAAATTACTAGTTGCATCTCCTGTTCTATATTCAATTCTAACTGCATTTTTCTTCAAGTATCCAGGAACTCTAATTGCTGCAGATCTACTTCCTTTTGCGTAAGTTGCGCTAATTGGAGCTTCAAATCCTGGTACTAATCTTTTATATGAGTTTGTACTTGGATTTGTAAAGGCTAATAAAGATCCAGACAAAGCATGATCAAGTATTCCACAAATATAATTTAATCCAATATCGCTTAATCCATGTTCTTTGTCACCAACAAATAGGGATTTACCATCTTTTACTAAAAATTGGTGAACATGCATACCATTTCCTGGCATTTTGTAAATTGGCTTTGGCATAAAAGTAACATACAAATTCATCTCATTGGCAACTTGTTTGATCACCCATTTAGCGATACTTATATTGTCAGCAACTTCTTCGAGGTCCATAAAATTCACTTCAATTTCAAGTTGAGCTATACCAACCTCATGATGATGATATTTAATAGGTATACCCAAACCTTCTAATATACTTACTATTGTATTTCTATAGGTAAAATATTTTTCTTCTGGATAGAGTTTATGGTAACCAGAATCGTGCGGCATTCTGGGTAAGGATCCAAAAGACTCACCTATTCCTTCTGAGCTGTTCAAAGAATAATAAGAGTGATTATGCGCTGACGAATATCTAACTTCATCAAAAACATGAAATTCTAATTCAACAAGTAGTTTTGCAGTATCTGCAATGCCTAATTCATTTAAATATTTAACTGTGTTTTTGATAACATTTCTTGGATAATGTTCAAAAGATCTTTCGTTATCAAAAGGATCTACAACATCACAAAAAACATGAAGAATTTTAAACCCATCTTTTTCCTCAACAAAAGCTTTATTCATATCAGGTATAGCCACCATATCAGATTTGGTAACTTTAGCAAAACCTAAATTTGAAGCATCAAAACCTATACCTTCTTCAAAAATATTATCAGTAATATAACTTTTTGCTATGGATACATGTCTCATATTTCCTGATATATCAATCATCATCATGTCTAAAAAATCAACACTTGATAAATCTCCATCATACTTTTTTAAAATCATATAATCCCTCCTATTTCTCATTATATAGAAATTTTATCAAATATGAAATATTTTTCAAACTCAATTTAATATAGCTTATAGTTTTTCTAAAGCGATGAGATGGATATAATGAAATTATTTTCTTATTTTATTAAAAACAGATTTTAATAAAGTATATAAATTTAATATTTTTGTTTTTTTAATCTGTTAAAATATTAATACACAATAATAAGAAGGAAGGTACAAAATGACTAAAATATTTAACATTGATACTTTTAATATTGATCTAAAAATAATAAATGAAGCAGCAGAAGCGCTTAAAAATGATGAAACTGTGATATTTCCCACAGAAACTGTTTATGGATTAGGTGCAAATGGTTTGTCTGTAAATGCTGTAGAAAAAATATATCAGGCAAAAGGAAGACCATCAGACAATCCATTAATTTTACACATAGCAAAATTAGAAGATATTTTAAAATATACTTATTTTCCATATGAATTATTTGAAAAGGTTGAATCTCTTGTACCAGGGCCTATAACTTTTGTTTTGAAGAAAAAAAATGTAGTACCTGATATTGTTACTGCTGGTAGAGATACAGTCGCAATAAGAATACCTGCTCATCCAGTAGCAAATAAAATAATAGAATTTTCTGATTTACCCATAGCCGCTCCCAGTGCTAATTTATCTGGTAAACCTTCTCCGACCTATCCAGATCATGTTATAGAAGATATGGATGGAAGAGTAGATTACATCATTTCATCAGGAAAACTTGAGTTTGGTATAGAATCCACAATAATAAATTTGACAGAAAAAATTCCTACTTTATTAAGACCAGGGCCCATATCTCCAGAAAAAATTAAGGAAATATTTGGAGATATAAAGATACCTGATTTTGTTTATGGCAAAGCTGATGCTGATATTGCGATTGCACCAGGGATGAAATACCGTCATTATGCCCCAGAGAGTAATGTTGTAATATTTAATGATTTAGACATAAATATTGATAAATATAAGGAGAATTCAATTTTTTTAATTTTAAAATCGAATGAAAAATTGGCTAAATCAAAAAAATTGAATTATGATATAATATCAACCGATGAAAATCATTATGAATTTGCTATAAATCTTTTTTATATGTTAAGAAAATACGATAAAAAATATAAAAATATTATGGTCCAATCTATTGAAGATAAAGGTATTGGTATTGCTATAATGAACAGGCTAAGAAAAGCTGCTAATAAAAAAATATAACGGAGGAAGTGAGTATGTTTTTACTAATTGATGTAGGAAATACTAATATGGTTATAGGATTATATGAAAATAAAAGTGGCTTTGATAATCTAAAAACTATCAGACTTGGGACTCATGGGTTTGAAACTGAAGATGAATTGTTTTCTCATATATACAACTTATTAAAAATAAATGATATAAACATTGAAAGTATTGATTCAATATCAGTCGCTTCAGTTGTTCCATCTGTAAACTATATAATCAAAAAGATGGGAGAAAAGTACTTTAATTCAAAAACATATTTTGTTGACCACACTAAAAGGGTATTTAATATAGAATACAAGGCACAATATCCACATGAAATAGGTCCTGACAGAATAGCAAATGTTATTGCTGCAAGAAAGGAATATGGTGAAAATGTAATTGCGATTGATTTTGGAACCGCTATAACAGTAGACATAATACAAAACGGTGATTTTGTAGGTGGCTCAATAACTCCAGGCTTTAAAATATCTATGCAAGCTTTATTTTCTAATACAGCTAAACTTCCGCAAATAGAGTTAGATATACCTAATTACAATAAAGGTATTAATACAATAGATAATTTACAAATAGGTATTATAAAAACCACAATTTATGGCTTAGAAAAATTAATTGAAGAAATTCAAAATGAAGATCAAAATATTTACAAAATAATAACAACAGGTGGCATGGCTAAAAACTTAAAAGGGAAATCAAAATTGTTTAATAATTACGTTCCTGATCTTACTCTTAAGGGAATTTATTACTACATGATGAGTGAAAAAGGTGAACTAAAGTGAAATTTCTAATTGTAAATCCCTGGATTTATGATTCCGCCGCATATGATTTTTGGCTAAAACCTATGGGGTTGCTCTATATTTCTGCTATGTTGAAAAAGCAAGGCCATCAAGTTCAATTTATAGATAATTTAGATAGACATACTAAAGGTATAGAAAAATATAAAAAACCAAAAGACAAATATTATGGAACTGGAAAGTTCTACACAAAAACTGTTGAAAAACCAAAAATAATAAATTTTATTGACCGAAAATTCAAAAAATACGGTATGCCAGAAGAATTGTTTGAAGAAAAGTTAAAATCGATAGGTAGAATTGATGGAATAATAACTGGCATAACACTTACTTACTGGTATTATGGTGGGAAAAAAACTGTTGAAAAAATTAGAGAATTCTATCCCGATACACCTTTGTTTTTAGGGGGCATTTATGCTAACTTATATCCAGATCATTCTAGAAAAACATTCAATGATCTAAATACACATATTATAAACGGTAATGGTGTTCAATCGTTAAACCAAGTATTAAAATATTATAACACTGAAATGATAAATGATTATGATTGGTTTGAAGAAATATTGCTGGATTATTCTGAATATAAAAAAATATCTTATGCTGTTATATTATCTTCTATTGGTTGTCCTTACAAATGTACTTATTGTTCAACTCCAAATATGTGGAGGTTCAAATATAAATCCCTTGATAAAATAAGACAAGAACTCGGAATGATACTGAAAAACCACCCAAACATTAAAAACATAGTGTTTTTTGATGATGCTTTTCTATTAAGACCTGATCTTGAAGATATGCTTTTTATGTTAAAGGATTTCAATGTTAACTACCATCTACCAAATGGGATCCATGCTCATAGAATAAACCAAAAATTATCCGATCTTCTAAAAGAAGCCGGTTTTAAAATAATAAAACTTGGTTATGAGACTTCAAATCCAGATATGCAAAAGAAAACAGGAAATAAAGTTACTAATTTAGATTTAATGAACGCTGTTAAATGTTTTAAACAATCAGGATTTGATATGAAAAATATTGGTGCTTATATAATTTCTAATCTGCCTGGCCAAAAAATCAATGAATTATATGAAGCCATAGACTTTTGTTTGGATTTAGGTATAAATCCAAACATTAATGAATATACACCTATACCTGGTACCAAAGATTATTTAGAATTAATTGAAAAGAATATTTTACCTAAAAATACTGATCCTCTTTTGTTAAACAATACTTATATTCCCTATTGGTGGGAAAAAGGAATAAGTAAACAAGAACTTGAAAAAGTGAAGTTATATCTCAAACAAAAAAAGAAGGCGATTGAGAATGAGCGAATTTAAACAAGAACTAAACTTATTAATAGAAGAACTATCAAACATAGAAAAAAGCCTTGATGATGCCATTAAAAGTGATGATTTTATAAAGTACAACTCTATCATGGATTCAAGAATGAAAACTTTTAAAAAATTAGAAAACTTTTTTGATGATGAAAAAGTAAAAAATATATTAAAAGACATAATCAAAAAAGATGAAGAAAGAAAAAAAATTGTTGAAGAAAAAATCTCAAACTTAAAAAAAGATCAAATGAATTTACAAAAGGGTAAAAACGCGATTAAAAAAGGGTATTATAATGTTCAAGAAGGATTAAGAAGAAAAAAAATAGATAAAAGCGGATAAAAACAATTATCACCAATAAAGCATAATTATTACCAATTATGCTTTATTTTTTTATATATAAGAATTAATGAAGATTTGACTTTTATTTTTATTTTGACTATAATTATAGTCAGAGAGGTGAAATATGAATTTAGATGACATAAAATTTTATAGCATTGCCATAGCAAAAGCAAAATTTTCCGAAGTAATTGAAAAATCAAAAAAATCAGATATAATTATTACAAAAAATGGAAAACCTGAATCTATTATTGTTAACTACGAAAAGTATAACAATATTCTTAAGTTTATAGATGAAATAAAGGATTTATCTCTTTTAGAAATAGATGATCTTGAGGAATATAAAAATTTCAAAAAGTTTTTTAAAGATTTTGATTTATAACACTCGGAGGTGCTGAAAATGGGAGACGTTGTATTAACAAAAGTAAACAAGATTTATCCTAATGGATTTCACGCTGTTAAAGATGCTGAATTTACAATTGGAGACAAACAATTTGTAGTTTTGTTGGGTCCTTCTGGATGTGGTAAAACAACAACATTGAGAATGATTGCGGGGTTAGAAGATATTTCAAAAGGTACAATTAAAATCGATGGAAATGTTGTTAACGATGTAGAACCTAAAGATAGAGACATTGCTATGGTTTTTCAGAACTATGCTTTATATCCTCATATGTCAGTATATGATAACATGGCTTTTGGTTTAAAATTAAGAAAAATGGATAAATCCGTAATTGATAAAAGAGTTAAAAATGCTGCGAAAATTTTAGATATTGAACATTTATTAGAAAATAAACCAAAACAACTTTCAGGTGGTCAAAGGCAGAGGGTTGCAGTTGGTAGAGCTATTGTTAGAGACCCTAAAGTGTTTTTGTTTGATGAACCTTTATCTAACTTAGATGCTAAATTAAGAGTTCAAATGAGAGCTGAGCTTAAAAAACTTCATTTAAGATTAAATGCAACAATAGCATATGTTACTCACGATCAAGTTGAAGCTATGACAATGGCAGACAAGATTGTTATTTTAAAAGATGGTTGGGTACAACAAATCGGTACACCACACGAAGTTTATCATCAACCAAGAAATGTTTTTGTTGCCGGTTTTATTGGTACACCTGCTATGAATTTTATGACTGTAAAAGTTATAAGAGAAAACGGAATATGGTTAAAGCATGAAGGCATAAATCTTAAAGTACCTGAACAATACGAAAACCATTTTGAAGATTATATTGATAAAGAAGTTCTTTTTGGAATTAGGCCTGAAGATATATATGATAAAGCTTTCTATGAAGAAAAAGAAGGAAATCACGAAGGCAACGTTTTAAAAGCAAAAATAGAAGTTGTTGAACCTCTTGGCGCTGAAACTTTATTACATGCTGCGATATCAGATCAATCATTTACAGCAAAAGTTACCCCAAGAACAGAAGCGGAAGCAATGCAAGAAATGGAATTAGTTTTTGATATGAATGCAATGCATGCTTTCGATAAAGAAACTGAAGAAGCTATATTTTAGATTGAAATAAATAATAAACCCGGAATTCCCGGGTTTATTTTTAATTAATAATTATATTTTTTTTATTTTAATGATTTTGATATAATAATTACGTTATTTTTAAATAAAATTGTAAAGTATAAAAATGTTAAATTTGGTTTGGGGGGATTTTTAATGGTAATTAAGTTGGAGTTCAAGCCGGTTAATAACGAAATGGTTGATTTACCTGTTCATTATAACAGACCACTACAAGGGATGTTTTACAATTTAATGTCAGACGCTATTCCTGAATACCATGATGATGGGACTTTGATTGATAATAAGAAGCTTAAACTCTTCACATTTTCAAGGATTTACCCTTTGAGCTCTTTCAAGGTAGAGCATAAAAGAATGAAATTCTATGGTTCTTTTGTAGTCTATTTTGCATCACCTATGCAAGAGATTATCGATGCAATATTCAAATCTATTGAATCTGAAGAAGTATTTAGAGTTGAGAGAAACTATTTTACTTTGAAAAAGACTGAAATGGTTATCGAAACCACTAATGAAACCCTATTAGTTAAAACACTTTCTCCTATTACAACTTATTCTACTATAATTTTACCTAATGGAAATAGATACACGCACTACTTTTCGCCATACTCTACCGATTTTAAGAAGCTTGTAGAAGAAAATTTAAAAAGAAAAGCCAACGCCCTTGGAATAGAAACTAAAAGAAAATGTTTATCAATAGAACCTTATGGTATTACTGAAAAAAATGAAAAACTCCTTTTTTATAAAGGAATAATCATCAAAGGCTGGACAGGGTATTTTAAGTTAAAAGGAAACAAAGAACTAATATCATTGACTCTCAACTCAGGGTTAGGAGCCAAAAATGCACAAGGTTTTGGAATGGTAATTCCAGCTGATAAAGACAATTATACTACACAATTAAGCCAAGAAGAGAAATTTGCTTTTAGATAAAATAGTAGGGGGGTTATAATAATGGGGAAGAACGCGGTTTATGCTCAATCCGGTGGAGTAACAAGTGTTATAAATGCTTCTGCTTATGGTGTAGTTAGAAGTTCTTTTAAATCGTCAAGCATTGACAACATTTATGTTGCTATTAACGGAATTAACGGAATAATTGGTGAGAATTTAATTAACATGAAAAATTTACCAAATAAAGAAATTGAATTACTCAAATATACTCCTTCAAGTACTTTTGGTTCATGTAGAAGAAAAATTAAAGACGATAACGATCCAATTTTTACCACAATTTTTGAAATTTTTAAAAAGTATAATATAGGTTTTTTCTTTTATAACGGGGGTAATGATTCTATGGATACCGCAAATAAAATATCTAATTATGCTAAATCAATTAATTATGATTTAAAAGTTATTGGTATTCCCAAGACAGTAGATAATGATCTTCCTTATACGGATCATACTCCTGGTTTTGGTTCGTCTGCAAAATATTTAGCTACTTCCATTTTAGAAGGAAGCATAGATGTAAAAAGCATGTCTAAAGATTCAACTAAAGTATTTGTTCTTGAAACAATGGGAAGGCATGCAGGTTGGTTAGCTGCATCAACTGCTATGGCTAATATAAACAACAAATTTGGGCCACATATAATACTTCTTCCAGAAGTACCTTTTGATAAAGTAAAATTTTTCAATAAGATAAACGACTTTATAAATGATGATGGTTACTGCTCTATTGCTGTATCAGAAGGAATAAAATATCCTGACAATAATTTTGTTTCTGATTTAGGATACAAAGATAATTTTGGTAATAAACAATTAGGATACGCAGGAAAAGTTATATCTGATATGGTCCATAACGAATTGGGGCTTAAAGTTCATACTGCAATCCCAGACTATCTACAGAGGAGCGGAAGACATTTATCTTCTTTAACCGATGTAGAAGAAGCTATAAAAGCTGGAGAAAAAGCTGTAGAGTTTGCCACTAATGGAATAAGTGGTTATATGGTGATCTTTGAAAGAGTATCAAATAACCCATACAAGATAGACTTCAAGTTAGAAAAATTGAATAAAATTGCAAATGGTACTAAATACCTTCCAAAAGAATTTATTTCTGAAGATGGTTTATATGTAACTGAAAAGTTTTTAGAATATTGTAAACCTCTAATAGAAGGAGAATTCACACCTCCATATAAAAATGGAATTCCTGATTATTTAAAATTAAATATTTATCAATAAACTAAAACCAGCTCTTTAGCTGGTTTTAGTTTAAGTATTTATAAATAATTTCAATTAATTTTATCTCCAAATCTTTTATGTCATTCATGTCTTGTACTGAATTATTTATTAATATGGTAAAAATGTAAAAATTATTATTAGAACTTTCGAGAATTCCCGATATTGCAGAATCAGTGAACAATGTGCCGGTTTTTACCCATAAATTCGATTTATTATATCTATTATAAAAAACACCTTTTTCAAAAGAAGTTGTTAATAAATATTTTGTTTTTTCAAGTGAAACTTCATCCACGATTTTTAAGATAATTTTATTCATTATCGATGGGGTTACTAAATTATATGTAGATAGCCCTGTGCCATCAGTTATTATAAACTCTTTATTTATAAATTCTATTTTTTCATTGATTTTGTTTATTATGTCTTTATATGAATAATTCATTCCCATATCCCATTCGTTTAGTAAATATCTGAATAAATGTTCTGATATGAAATTATCACTTTCTCTATTCATAAATTCTAAAATACTTTCCAATTTTTCAGAACTGTTAGTAAAAAAGGGATTGTAATTTTCTGGGACTTTATCTTCATATATTTCGCCTTGAAAATTTATTCCTAAATCATTTAGTAGATATACTGTTAAATACTTTATTCTATCTTTTTGACTTTCGTATGTTGTTTCTTTTGATATGGCATTGTTATTAGTCCAGATATTTAATGGAAGGATTTGTGGTTGTGGGTCGTTCCATATCCAACCCTCTCCATATCCAACTTTTTTAAAATAAGTAAAGTCAAATATTAGGTCACCATATATAGTATCAACACCACTTAATTTAAGCTTGTTAAGAAAGCTTTTATACTCTTCAACAGTTAAAAAAGGATCTCCTTTCCCTTGTATATATACATTAGAATTTAGCTGACTTTTTGGAGTTTCTTCTAAATAGATATAAGTATAAAAATTCTTATCCAAACCAAATTCATCTATTGACAGATATGTGGTTATCAATTTTGTTAAAGAAGCTGGACGAAAATATTTTTCAGAATTTATAGATACAACATCATTTCCTTTAATATCATCTATATCAATGCCAATAAAATAATTATTTTTTTCAATAATTTCTTCTAATCTATTCAAAAGATCTTCATTAGCTAACACATTAGTAATATCTGTTGATTCATTTTTGGGCTTGTAATTATAGTAGAATTCTCCTGTAGCAGAAAAAATAAGAATAGATAAAATTAAAGATATTAAGATAAAAACTTTTATTTTCATGTTATATCTCCTTATAAGTGAAAATATAAGATTTTATTTTTCCATTTAATATGTCTATTTTTGAATAGGCCTTCATGTCAAAATATTTTTCAAAATCTTTTAAACTAGTTATCACGGTAAGTCCCCAACCAGAAAATTCTTTTTTTAAGTATCGCATCTGATTAACCAATTTAATAGCTTGTTTATTATCTTCTAACCTGACTCCATATGGTGGATTGGTAATTATAACTCCCTTTTCATCAAAATCATTTTTTACTTTTTCCATACTTGATTTATAAAAGGATATGTTCAAATTTAAACCTATGTTATCATAATTTTTTCTTGATGTTTCTATCATATCGTCTTCTTTATCTGTTCCTATTATTTTCGGATTATTAAATATCTTATTTTCTTCATTAATTTTATTGTTTTCAATTATTTCCTTGAACTTTTTCATCTTCTCAAAGTCATATTCTCTTAAGAACCCAGCTGGTATACCTGCAGCAATTAATCCTGCTTCTAAAGGAATTGTTCCACTTCCACAAAAAGGATCTATTAACGGAGATTTTTTATTCCAGCCAGAGTTTATTATAAGCGCAGAAGCTATATGTTCTTTTAAAGGGGCTTTGGAAATAAACTTTCTATAATTTCTCTTGTGTAAAGGATCCCCAGATAAGTCCATTGCAACAACTGCTTTTATACCAAAGATAAAGACTCTTAATTTGTATGTATTTTTACTCTCCATCATAAAATCTATTTTATACTCATCCATCATACTTTTATAGACAGCTTTTTGGGTTAGAGATTGAAAGGTTTTTTGTGATTTATGATATTTACTGTTCAATATGACTTTATCGATAATAACCCTGTCTTTAATATCAAAATATTCATTCCACCTAATTCTGTATATATTTTCAAAATAATCATCTAATTTTTTAAACTTAAACTCTTTCATAATTAAATAAATTCTTTCTGCCGTTCTGATCTTTTTAACATCTTTTACTTTCTCTTCTTCTACATTGAAATAAACCATTCCATTTTTAACATCTTTAATTTTGAAGTTCAATTCTTTCAATTCTTGTTTTAATATTTTTTCTAAACCCAGTGAAGTGTTTGCTAATAGTAACATTTCATAACTCCCTTGTATTAGTCAAAGAACTTTTTATTAATTTACTGTAATTATTAACTACTTTTTTGTAATCTTTATCTTTCAACATTATCCCCATTCCTTTAGTAACTGAAGTAATAAACTCAAATATATATATAGGTTCTATATCATTCCTAATATCTCCATCATCTTGGAATTCTTTAATTTTATTCATTATCAAATGTCCAAAATGTTTATAATAAAAATTATTAATGAATTCTGTATATTCTTTATGTGCCATAAGATCTTCTATGCGATATTGTTCTATCCATGCTTTAGCGTCAAAATTAATATTTTCCAAATCATTTAGAGCATCTGATAAAGATTTGTATTTATTTAATAACTCTTTAAAAGGAGGAATAATATCCTCAAGAGTAGAGCTTATAACTGCTTTTATAAAACCATCTTTATTTATAAATATTTTATAAACTGTAGCTTTACTAAGTGATGTTGAAGAAATCACTTTATCAAAACTAAAATTTGATATACCTTTTTCTAACATTTCTGCTTTTGCAATATCTAATAATATTTCAATTTTCTTTTCAGTACTTTTTTTAATTTTTATAAAAAACACCTCATTTATCATCGTATATATTTTTATATATTTTATATTATATTTTACACTGCATTATATTACTATTATTGTTTCATAAATTTATTTATTTTTAGTAAATCATAATATACTATATCTTGCATATTTATATTTATATTGTTCATATACATATTTTTTGTAATATACCCTCTTTGTATTTTAGCCATAGAAACGCTTTTAAAAACTAAATAATGTATTTGTTCATTTTAAAATGACAATCACCACACAAAGGATTTTGAAAGGAGGCCTCTGAACCCTTTATATAATCACCTTTCTAAAGCTTTATTTCAAAATATTTTTAATATATGTCGGAAAACTTAGGTTTTCCGACAATAATTATGCTCTTTTGTCAATAAAATCAAGATCAATAAAAATTTATTTTTAATAAATTAATTTCATCTCAAAAAATATTATACCATTTTGATATTACACACATAATAAAAAATTTGATATTAAAAATTAAAAAGACTTTATAATATAGTGTATAAATAGTTATATGCTATACATAAAATTATAGCTATATATAATTGTGATATTATATATAGCTATATATTAATAATAAAATAATAATATTATATAGATATACAATATATAACAGATATATTATTATGTAGTATATATATCTGATTCAATTCTTCCATCTTTTAATTCTATAATTCTATCCGTTTTTTCAGCAACATGTTGATCATGAGT
>Ga0182235_100014_pt1 | contig 104772 bp, 99 predicted proteins | sample hydfratesGB_TM_B_FD_132460 | JGI IMG/M metagenome (GOLD analysis project Ga0182235, IMG submission 132460) | Subsurface microbial communities from deep shales in Ohio, USA - hydraulic fracturing test GB_TM_B | ecosystem: Environmental > Aquatic > Deep subsurface > Shale gas/oil reservoir >... | reverse complement strand
GACTTCATCGTCGGCCTCTAGTCCTATTTGATACAGATTAAAGTTAATTTTTTGTTGTCCTTTTTCGAAATATTCTGTATAATATGTATTATTCATGGTAGTTATATTTTATCATATAACGGAGAGAAGATGGCTTTTTTGGGCCATCTTTTTTCTTTTTTGTATAAAAAAATCAGCATAACTCTATTCGTTATGCCGATTTTCTATGGAGCTATTTACCGACAGCCCCAAATTAATCTATTAATCTCATATTAAAATACTCTTCTCAACAAGGAAATAATAAAAACTATTAGAAAAATATAAAATATTATCTTAGCAATTCCAGTAGCAGCTCCGGCAATACCGCCAAATCCAAATAGTCCTGCTATTAATGCAATTACTAGAAATATAATTGAATATTTGAGCATGTGTTACCTCCTCTTTTCTTTTATTAATTTATTACCCCCTTAGAAATTTTATAAACATTTTTTTTATTAATTTAATTCTTTAATATTAAGAGCACCATATTTATCTAAATCTTCTACAATTTCTTTAAAAACTATTTTTTTGAAATCTTCAACCTTTACCCACTTGTAGTCACTATGTTCGTGAGAGATTTTTACACTAGTGGTTTTAGGATTACATAGATATACTATGATTACAACTTTGCCTAATATTTCAGTGTTATGATCTGTAGCATATAAAATCCTATCTATTTCAATATCTAAATTTGTTTCTTCCTTTACTTCTCTTATCAAACACTCTTCTAGGCTTTCATCTATTTCCAGTTTTCCACCGGTCATCTCCCATTTTCCTGGAGCGACTTTTTGTTTTGGATGTCGCTTTAATATGAGGATTTTTTTATCATTAACGACCATTGCTTTCATAATAACTCTTATCATTTTCCTTCCTCTTTCTTGAGATATTTACTTATATTATATTCTCAATTAGAATTCTTTACAAATAGTGTAGTTAATAAACTGAGTTTCTAATGGTATTATGATATAATAATAAATAAATAGAAATTATCTAATAAGAAAGGAGCATATATATGAAAATGAATGATGTAGTAATAGTAAGTACGGCCCGAACACCTATAGGCGACTATATGGGAGGCTTGAAAAGTAAACAAGGCGTAGATTTAGGTCTAATAGCTACTGAAGCTGCTTTAAAAAAGGGAAATATCCAACCTAGTGAAATAGAGGAAGTAGCAGCAGGTTGTATTTATAAGAACGGTCAAAAGGGAAATCCTGCAAGACAAATACAAATAAAATCAGGAATGTCTCCTAAAGGGTGGGCATATACTTTAGACCAGCAGTGTGCATCGGGGATGAAATCCTTTGAACTTATATATCAATCTCTTGCTCTAGGTAAAATTTCAGCTGGTGTAGCTGTAGGAATGGAGAGTATGTCCAATGCTCCATATCTTTTACTCAATGCAAGACAAGGTTATAGAATGGGAGATGGAAAAGTTATTGACAGCATGCTTTACGATGGTTTAGTTTGCGCTATGGAAGGTTATCATATGGGTATAACTGCTGAAAATCTTGCTAAAAAGTATAACATATCTCGTGAAGAACAGGATGAATTAGCTTTATTAAGTCATCAAAGAGCCGTAGAAGCTCAAAAAAATAATTTATTCAAAGATGAAATTATCCCTATCGAAATCAAAAGTAGAAAAGGAAGTAAAATTATAGATAAAGATGAACATCCTAGGAATGATTTAACTTTAGAGAAACTAGCTTCTCTAAGACCAGCTTTTGACAAAGAGGGTAGTGTTACCGCTGGAAATGCTTCCAGCATAAATGATGGAGCCGCTGCCCTAGTTTTAATGACTGAGAACAAGGCTAAGGAGTTAGGCTTGAAGCCTTTAGCAAAAATTTTAAATACTTCCAATTACGGAGTAGATCCGAGTATTATGGGGATTGGTCCTGCTTATGCTATTCCTAAATCTATTGAAAATGCTGGTCTAACAGCTGATGCTATAGATTATTATGAAATTAACGAAGCCTTTGCAGCTCAATTTCTAGCTGTTAATAGAGAATTAAATATTGATATGGATAAAGTTAATGCCAATGGATCTGGAATAAGTCTAGGTCACCCTGTTGGGTGTACAGGAGCAAGAATTATTCAAGCATTAGTATTTGAATTAAAGAGAAGAAAAGGTCAGTACGGTGTAGCTTCCTTATGTGTCGGCGGTGGACCTTCTATGAGTGTAGTAATAGAAAATATTAATTAATATTTTAACCAATACAACTAGATTCAATTCAAAAACTGCACCAATCAAAATTTGATAGTTGGTGCAGTTTTATATTATCTATTTATTTATAATCGTAAAACCCTTTTCCGGATTTTCTGCCAAGCATTCCGCCTCTTACCATTTTTCTTAAGAGTGGATGTGGTCTATATTTTGTATCTCCAAATTCTTCATACAGAACTTCCATAATTGCTAAACAAACATCATTTCCAATAAGGTCAGCCAATGCTAAAGGTCCTATTGGATGGTTTGCCCCTAACTTCATAGCTTCATCTATATCTTCAGCTTTAGCTACTCCATCAGCTAGTATTCCTACTGCTTCATTTATCATCGGAACAAGAATTCTATTTACAACAAATCCCGGTGCTTCTTCAACTTCTACAGGAGTTTTACCAAGATTTTTTGAAAGTTCAATTATTTTATCTTTAGTTTCTTCTGATGTTGCTATTCCTTTTATTACTTCCACTAGTTTCATAACTGGAACAGGATTGAAAAAGTGCATTCCTATTACCTTATCAGGTCTATTTGTAGCTCCGGCGATTTCAGTAATTGATAGTGATGATGTATTTGATGCAAGTATTGCTTCAGGCTTACATATTTCATCTAATTCTGCAAATATTTTTCTTTTTATCTCCATGTTTTCTACAGCTGCTTCTACAACTAAATCTACGTCTTCTGCTGCATTAATATCTGTAGTTCCGGATATTTTTTCTAGTACTGCAATCTTATCTTCTTCAGTGATTCTTTCTTTTTTTACACTTCTACTTAAATTTTTATCTATTCCTGCAATACCTTTGTCCACGTATTCATCTTTTATGTCTCTTATTATTACTTCGTGTCCTGATTGAGCAAAAGCTTGAGCTATACCAGAACCCATAGTACCTGCACCTAAAATTAAAACTTTCATTTGTTCCTCCTTGTCTTCATTTAATTATTTGTTTTTAAATTCAGCTTTTCTTTTCTCTGTAAAAGCCTTCATTCCTTCTTTTTGATCTTCTGTAGCAAAACACATACCGAATAGGTTGATTTCAATATCTAAAGCTGTATCTATATCTGTTTCTATTCCTCTATTTATTGCATTTTTAGAAAATCTTACAGCAACTTGTCCTTTTGTAGTAATTTTATTGGCCATATTCATTGTCTCATTTATTAATTCCTCTTGTGAAACAACTTTATTTACAAGACCTATTTTTTCTGCTTCTTGTGCACTTATAGTGTCAGCTGTAAATATAAGTTCTTTAGCCTTAGCAGAACCAACTAATCTAGATAGTCTTTGAGTTCCACCAAACCCTGGAGTTATTCCAAGTCCTACTTCCGGTTGACCGAATTTCGCTTTTTCTCCTGCAATTCTTATATCGCAACTCATAGCTAATTCGCAACCTCCACCAAGAGCATAACCGTTAACTGCTGCAATAACAGGTTTTTCTAATAATTCAATTTTTCTGAATACTTTGTGGCCTAATTGAGCGAATTTCTTGCCTTCAATAAGATTTTTATCTTTCATTTCTCCTATATCTGCTCCAGCAACAAAAGCCTTGCCTTCTCCTGTAAATACTACTACAAAAATTTGATCATCTTTTTCAATTTCATCAAGAAGTTTATCCAGTTCTTCCAACACTTCTGTGTTAAGAGCATTCAAAGCCTTTGGTCTGTTGAAGCTTATTTTGCATATCTTATCTGATTTTTCAACTATTAAGTTTTTATAATCCATTGTGTCCTCCTTTCATTAGTTACTATATTTTATTTATATATTTAGTTATTAATTTAACTGTATTCATTTTAGCACTTATTCCTTTACTTATCAAGGATAAAGGCCCTTCTGTTATTATTGATTTTGTGTAATAAAATGACTTTTAATCTCTAAAAATAAGTAATTATTAAATATTTTCATTTTTATTGGGTATAACTATAATGTATTGCGATAAAAGCTTTAACTTATGATTAATTAAGGAGGTTCTAATGAAAATTAGTGAATTAATAAATACTTACGGTGAAAAACACAACCCTTATCAAGGAAATTTGGTTAACCATCTTCCAATGGGACAGTTAGCTATGTATATCATCTCAGATAGCATAGAAAAAACGAGAGAATATACAGAAAAATATGTAGGCAGTAGAGATATTAACAAGGTAAGTGAATTTTACGATGAAGTTGATAGTTTGGAAGAAACTTTAGGAAATAGAAATCAATACGAATCAGCTCTAGCCATCTTAGAAAAAGATATGAATCATGAAAACGCAGATTATTACATCAAAAAAGTTTTAAACGAGTATCCTTTAGGTATGTCTTCAGGTTTATTTCACGTATTGATAAGACTTGCTTATGCAGTTGAAGGATATGAAATCGATAAAGATTATCTTCCAGAAATAAAAAGAGCAGTAGCATATTATATTACTGCATACAGAGAAGCTGGGATTTTCAGTAGAAAAGTAGATAGTGAATCAATTTTAAATGAAGGAGAAAAGCTTTACAGTAAAGAATATGTTAAAGAAATATTATCAAATAAAAGCTCATTAGGCCAAAAAATGAAAGCACTCTACGATAGTAACGATTACATGAAGGACGGTTTTATAGTTCAAGGTGATTCTGATGAGAAAATCAAAGGAGCCCTTGATATTTCACTAAATGCTTATCTGAATACAGAAAGTATTGTAGCTCTTCATTGTATTACCGGTACCCATGCTCTTATAGTACTGAAAAAATATTTTGAAGATTTTAATAAGGCTGTAGATGTTCTTAATACATGTATTATTACTCATCTAGTAGCTTCAGAAATCGGTGAATATCATTTATCAAACCAAGAATATACACCACTGACCTGGAAGGAAATTCATAAGACTTCCGAAGAGGTAACAGATGTTCATGCTGTTAAACTTGCATACACAGCTTACCAGTTAAATAAGATTTATGAAGACAAAAGATTCCCTACTTCTGCAGCTGTACGACTTAATCTAAGTAAATAAAAAGTACTACCTTTAAAAGTAGCACTTTAAATAGTTATATATTTTATCTCCCGTATAGTTGTGTTATATGGGAGATTTTTTCTGATAATTCTCTTTTCATCAAGTTACTAGCCAATCTCCATGTCCAGTTATCTCCTAAAGTTGCTGGAGTATTCATTCTTGATTCATTTCCAAGATTGAGAAAGTCCTGCATAGGAGCTATAGCTAAATCTGCAGTTGATGACCACGCTGTTTTTATTAATTTCCAACTTATGTCTTTATCATTTTTCTCTTTAATATAGTCTTTTATATACTTTTTGCTTTCTTTATCTTGACTGGCAAACCAATCTTTAGTAGTTTGATTGTCGTGAGTTCCAGTATATACTACCGAATTTTTACAGTAATTATGGGGCAAATATGGATTATTAGAATCTCCATCAAAGGCAAACTGTAAAACTTTCATTCCTGGATATCCAGTATCATCTATTAGATTATGAACTTCTTTCGTTAAAAAACCTAAGTCCTCTGCAATTATGTCTAAATTACCAAGTTGTTTTTTAATTTCCTTGAATAATTCAAGTCCTGGACCTTTTACCCACTTTCCTTTTACTGCATCTTTAGAATTTTTTTCAACCTCCCAATATGCTTCAAATCCTCTAAAGTGATCGATCCTTAGTTTATCGAACAATCTAAAACTGTGTTGAATTCTTTTTATCCACCATTTGTAATTATCTTCTTTTATGTTTTTCCAGTTGTAAATTGGATTTCCCCAAAGCTGTCCTTTTTCAGAAAATAAATCCGGTGGTACTCCAGCTACTGTTTTAGGTTTTAAGTCTTTATCTAAATTGAAATATTTTGAATTAGCCCAGATATCTGAACTGTCCTCTGCTACATATACAGGCATATCACCAATAATATTAATATTTCTGTTGTTTGCATATTTTTTTAATTTTTTCCATTGAGTAAAAAAGTAGAATTGAGTGAATACCCAAAAAAATAAATCTTTTTTATTTTTGTTTTCAAACTCCTGAACACTTTTCGAGTCATATTCTTTAAATCTATCTTCCCACTCAAGCCATGATTTTCCTTGCTGGTAATCTTTAATAGTCATAAAAAGTGCAAAAGGTCTCAACCATTCTTTTTCTTTTATATAGAATTCTTCCAGCTTTTTTTTAGATAAATCATAATCTTTATTGTATATTAATCTCAAAAGTTTGTATTTGTTTTTATATAGTTTATTATAATCAATAGAGTCATCTCTGCTTTTTAAGTTGTATTCATTAACATCTTCTTCTGATATATATTCTTTTTCAATAAATTCTTCTATATCTATAAAATACGGATTACCGGCAAAGGCTGAAAAACTTTGATAAGGTGAATCTCCATATCCTGTTATTCCCAGGGGAAGTATTTGCCAGTTTTTTTGATCTGATTCTTTTAAAAAATCTATAAATTTATATGCTTCTTTTCCAAAATCTCCTATACCGTATTTACCAGGCAAGGATGAAATATGAAGTAAAATACCGCTTTCTCTATTCATAGTTTTCCTCATTTCTTTTATTCTATTAATATTATACATTAAATATAGAAAATATATAAATATATAATATATTATTAATAAATAATAAATTTATCCAAATATTTGATAAATTAAGAATTTAGTATTAAAATTATCGAAGCTTTGATGTATAATTGAAATAATAAGATTTATAGCTGTTTTATGAAGAAATTACATAATTATTAATTTTGTGAATATATTATCATAATTCCAGTGTTAAATATTAATATTTCGTAACATTTAGGAGAGATTATATGTTTGAACCGATTAAAAATAAAAAAATTCACCAGCAGGTTAGTGAAAAAATTCAAAAAATGATTCTCGATGGTGAATTAAAGCTGGGCGATAAACTTCCTGCCGAAAGAAAAATGGCAGAAATGCTTGATGTTAGCCGTACTTCAGTAAGAGAAGCCCTGAGATCCTTAGAAATTATAGGGATTATAGAAAGCCGTCAGGGAGAAGGTAACTTTATTTCGGAAAACTTTGACCAGGCTGGATTAGAACCCTTGTCTTTAATTTTCACTTTGAAAAATGGAAAGTTTAGAGATATTTTAGAAATAAGAAATATTCTAGAAATTGAAGCTGCCGGCCTTGCAGCAGAACGTATCACAGAAGATAAAAAAGAAGTTTTAAAAGATCTATTAGATAAGCTTCTTAAAGCTGATTCAGAAGCTGAAAGAGTTGAAATAGACAAAAATATCCACTATAAAATAGCTGAGTTTACTAATAATATTCTCATATTAAATATTTTAGAAACTATCTCTTCTCTTATGACCTACTTCATAGAGGATGCAAGATTGAAGATAATTCAAACTCTTAAGGTAGACAACCTTTTAGAGGAAATGCACAAGAATATTGTAAATTCAATAATATCCGGGGATAAAAACAAAGCAAGGAAAGCCATGAAGGAACACTTTAATAATGTATATTTAAGCATAGAAAATAATGAAGAGTTTGATAATTAAATTTAAAATTAGAAAAAGAGCTGATTTATAAAATCAGCTCTTTTTTTGTGAATAAAATAACTTTTATTGTAAATAGGAAAAGGTTCCCATATAATTATAGACAAAGATTTAATTGGTATGACCATCATACTTTAAATCTGTTTTTTAAAAGAATATTGGTCATACCATAATACCAAGGAGGTTTAATAATGAATATAATCGTACCAATTAAACAGGTTCCTGAAACAAGTAATGTGAAAATGGATCCTGAAACCGGCACAATGATAAGAGACGGCGTTGAAAGTATAATAAATCCTCTGGATTTATATGCAATTGAAGTAGGAATACAGTTAAAAGAAGAGCATGGCGGAAAAGTTACAGTAATAACTATGGGTCCCCCAGCAGCATCCAAAGCTTTAAAAGAAGCTATCGCTATGGGCTGTGACGACGGTATTTTAATAACAGACAGAAAATTTGCAGGAGTAGATACATGGTCAACTGCTTATGTATTAGCAGAGGCTATTAAAGAAATCGGCGACTATGATTTAGTATTAGCTGGAGAAAGAGCTACCGACGGTGATACAGGACAGGTTGGTCCAAACATAGCTGCTTATTTAGACCTTACCCTAGGAACTTACATAAGTAAAGTAGAAGAAGTTGACAGTGATAAAATAGTTGTAGAAAGATTATTGGAAGAAGGATATGAAAAATTAGAATTACCTTTACCTTCCCTACTTACAGTAGTAAAAGAAATAAGTTATCCAAGATTACCTACCTTAAGAGGTAAGCAAAGAGCAAAGAAAACAGACCTACCTTCATTAACAGTAGCTGATATGAATGTAGATGAAACTAAATTAGGATTAAAGGGTTCCCCAACAAGAGTTGTTAAGATCGAAACTCCTAAGGTTACAAGAGGTGGAACTATCGTAACGGCTAAAGACGACGATGAACTTGAAGCAGCTGTTGATAAATTAGTAGAATTCTTGAAAAGCAAAGAAATCGTATAGGAGGTAAAAATGGATTATAAAAATATATGGACTATGGCTGAAACTCGAAATGGAAATTTGAAAAGTGTATCTTTCGAATTACTTTCAAGAGGTAGAGCTTTAGCAGATAAATTAGGAGAATCACTTGTTTCTGTAGTAATCGGGAATAATGTAGATAAAGAACAGCTTAATGAATTGATTTTAAGGGGAGCAGATAAGGTTATAGTAGTAGAAGATGAAAGTCTTTCTGATTTCATAGTAGAAAACTACAGTAATTTACTAGTTGACATGATAGGTGACTTGAAACCGAATATAATTTTATCAGCTGCAACTGTAAACGGCAGAACTCTTATGCCTCACGTAGCAATGAGACTTCATGCTGGACTTACTGCAGACTGTACTGAACTAGATATTGAAGAAGAAACTAAAAATCTACTTCAAACTAGACCAGCTATAGGTGGTAATATTCTAGCAACTATAAAGACTCCTGATCACAGACCTCAAATGGCTACAGTTAGACCTAAATCATCAAAGCCGTTAGATGTAGATGAAAGCAGAACTGGAGATATTGAATATATTAAGTTTGATACTAGCTTGCTTGACAATAGAGTTAAAAAGCTTGAATCAAAGCATGAAGTTGGCGGAGATATAAACATCCAAGCAGCAGATATAGTAGTTGCAGGTGGAAAAGGAATGAAAAAAGGCGAAAACTTTACATTAATAAAAGAATTAGCTGATAAACTAGGTGGAGTTGTTGGAGCTTCAAGAGATGCAGTAGATAGAGGTTGGGCAGCATATCCTCAGCAAGTTGGACTTAGTGGTAAGACTGTTACTCCTAAATTATACATTGCAGTTGGAGTTTCTGGAGCTATTCAACATCTTGCTGGTATGAAGACTTCCGATATAATCGTATCAATTAACAGCGATCCTGAAGCAGCAATTTTCCACGTATCAGATTTTGGAATAGTTGGAGATTTATTCGACGTTGTTCCATTGTTAAACAGTAAACTGGACAAGGAGGTAAAATAATGAACTACAATCCTTTAACTGAAGAAATAGTAAAAGAATTAGAGAGTATATTAGGAGCTAAAAATGTTATATTAGACAAAGAAAAAATGGAAAATTACTCTCATGATGAAACTCCTGAAGAATATGCTCATATGCCTGAGGTAGTTATCACTCCTACCACTACTGAGCAAATATCAGAAGTAATGAAGTTAGCAAATAAACACCTTATCCCTGTTACTCCTAGAGGAGCAGGAAGTGGACTATCTGGTGGTGCTATACCAACCTTTGGTGGAATACTACTCTCAGTAGAGAAAATGAATAAAGTTATAGAAATTGATTACGATAATATGATGATAGTAGTAGAGCCTGGATTAGTAACTAATGAAATAAACGGATTAGTTGAAGATAAGGGATTATTCTTTGCTGGTTATCCTATGAGTCTACTAACTTGCTATATTGGTGGTAATATTGCAGAAAACGCCGGTGGTGGTAAAGCTATTAAGTACGGAGTTACAGGCCAATATATAATGGGTCTTGAAGTAGTTACTCCTACTGGAGAAATAGTTGAGCTTGGTGGTAAAAACGTTAAGGACGTTACAGGATATGATATTAAAAAGCTTATGATAGGTTCTGAAGGTACTCTTGGAGTTATTACAAAAGCTATAATTAAACTTTCACCTAAACCTAAGTTTGCAACAGACTTACTAGTATTATTCGAAGACGTAGAATCTGCTATTAAAATAGTACCTACTATAATATCCGAAGGTGGGATTGTACCTACATCTATAGAATTTATGGATAAATTATCAGTTCATACAACTTGCGATTATTTAAATGAGCATCTTCCTTATCAAAAAGCAGGATCAATGCTTCTAATAGAAGTTGATGGTACAAATGAAAGCGTAGTAGAACTTGATGCCGAAACTATAGGTGAACTTTGCCTTGAGCACGGAGCTATAGAAGTATATGTAGCTGATAACTATACAACCCAAGAAAGAGTATGGAGTGTTAGAAGAAATATAGCTGAAGCATTTATGGTATACAGTCCTGAACAAAGTCTTGAGGATATAGTTGTTCCTATAGGAAATATAGCAAAACTAATGCCTGAAATAGATAAAATTTCTAAAAAGTACGGAATTAAAATGCCATCCTACGGTCATGCTGGTGATGGAAACCTTCATACTACATTAGTTAAAGATCCTGATATGACTATGGATGAATGGTTTGAAGTTGAAGATAAGGTTCTTAAAGAGTTATACGATGCTGTATATAAATTAGGTGGTAAATTAAGTGGAGAACACGGAATAGGTCTTAAGAGAATGAAGTTTATGAAAGATCATTTAAGTGAAACCGAATTAATGCTTATGAAAAAAATTAAACAAGCTTTCGATCCAAATTACATTATGAATCCTGGTAAAATAATCGAATAATAGGAGATGAATGTTTTGAAAATAAAACTACCTTATGGAAAAATTAACAAGGAAGTTGAGATAGAAGATGCCCGATTACAGGGTGTCCTTCTATCCCAAACTCATGAATATACACCTGAAAAAGGAGAAACTGAATTAGTTGAAGATGCAGTAAATAATCCTACTAATTCTCCTCCCTTATCAGAATTAGCTAAAGATAAAAAAAACATAGTTATAATATCTAGCGATCATACTAGACCTGTACCTTCTCATATAACTATGCCGGTATTACTTGAAAATATTAGAAAAACAAATAAAGATGGAAAAATTACTATTTTAGTAGCTACCGGAGCTCATAGACCATCTACAGATGCAGAACTTAGAGATAAATACGGGAATGAGATTGTAGATTCAGTAAATATTGAAATGCACGACAGTAAAAAAGACGAAGATATGATAGATTTAGGAACTCTTCCTTCTGGAGGTTCTTTAATGCTTAATAAAATAGCATTAGAAGCAGATTTGTTAATAGCAGAAGGATTTATAGAGCCTCACTTTTTTGCAGGTTTTTCAGGTGGAAGAAAATCTATACTCCCTGGAATAGCAAGCTACAAAACTGTTTTAGCAAACCACTGTTCTGAGTTTATTGATTCTAAATACGCAAGGACAGGTATTTTAGAAAACAACCCACTGCACATAGATATGCTTTATGCAGCTGAGAAAGCGAATTTAGCTTTTATACTAAATGTAGTTATAAACCAGGAAAAAGAAGTTATTGCAGCCTTTGCAGGCCACCGAGAGGACGCTCATTATGAAGGATGTGACTTCTTAAATAATTTAGCTGGAGCCGATAGTAAAAAAGCTGATATAGTAATCACAACAAATGGGGGTTATCCTCTCGACCAAAATATATATCAGGCAGTAAAAGGCATGACCGCAGCTGAAGCTAGCATTAAGGAAAACGGTGTCATAATTATGGCTAGTGAATGCAGCGATGGACACGGCGGAGAAGCCTTCTACGAAACCTTTAAAAATGCTGACAGCCCTGAAGAAATCATGAAGGAAATACTAACAAAACACAGAGATGAAACCATCCCTGACCAATGGGAGTCTCAGGTTTTATCTAGGATATTAATAAAACACGAAGTCATTATGGTAACAGGTGCTCCTAAAGAAATGGTCGAAGATATGCATATGCATTATGCAGAATCTATAGAGGAAGCATTAGAAAAAGCACAAAAAATGATTAATAAAGATGATTACAGCATAACGGTAATTCCTGATGGAGTAGCTGTAATAGTTAATTAATTTATAAACCAATGAACATAATTAAATTTACATAAAAAAATATTTTAAGGAGGATTTATTACATGTATGCATTTTTAGCGTTCATACCTATTTTAGTTACAATCGTATTAATGACAGTTTTCAATTGGGGAGCAAAAAAAGCCTTACCTATTGCTTGGGCAATAGCTGCAGTAGTAGGCTTAACTGCTTGGAACATTGATTTAATTAATGTTTTAGGATTTTCACTTTTTGGTGTATTTAAAGCTCTTGATGTATTAATCATAATATTTGGAGCAATTTTAATTCTTAATACTCTAAAACAATCCGGAGCAATGGCTACAATTAACAACGGATTTAACGGAATCACAAAAGATAGAAGAATCCAAGTTCTTATAATTGCTTGGATGTTTGCAGCATTTATAGAAGGTGCAGCAGGATTCGGTACACCAGCAGCTCTAGCAGGTCCACTATTAGTTGGGCTGGGATTCCCTCCACTAGCAGCAGCTATGGTAGCTCTTATACTCAACAGTACTCCTGTTGCCTTTGGTGCTGTTGGAACTCCTGTAATAGGTGCTATGGGAACTTTATCAACAAATTTAAATGCAATAGGTGCTGATCCAGCCCTATTCCAAATGGAGCTTACAAAGTGGACTGCTTTTGGACATGCTATAGTAGGTACATTTATACCTTTAATAGCATTAGGGTTAATGACTAGGTTTTTCGGTAAAAACAAATCTTTTAAAGAAGGAATTAAGGTAGCACCTTTTGCAATATTTGCAGGATTAGCTTTTACAGTACCTTACCTTCTAATAGCTATGGTTTTCGGACCGGAACTTCCTTCTCTAGTAGGAGCTTTAATAGGATTGTTTATAATAATTCCTGCTGCTAAGAGTGGATTTCTTATGCCGAAAGATACTTGGAATTTCCCTAGTGAAGATGAATGGGATGATGATTGAAAATCTAAGGTTGATTTAGGAAAAACAGCAGAATCAAATATGTCATTACTTAAAGCCTGGACACCTTACCTATTAATTGCAGGTATCTTGGTTGTAACTAGAATACCAGCTTTAGGCTTAAAAGGATTTTTAGCATCTCAAACAATAACGATACCTAATATACTTGGAACAGGCCTTAATTACTCTCTAGCTTGGGCTTATCTACCAGGTACTATACCTTTCATACTAGTTGCATTAATTACTCATTTTATGCACGGAATGAAATCAGAAGATGTAAAATTTGCTTGGAAAAATACTTTCAAACAAATTTCAGGAGCAGCAATAGCACTATTTGCAGGTGTTGCAATGGTTCAGTTAATGCTTAACTCTGGAGTAAATGGAAGCGGTTTAGATAGTATGCTTAGTGAAATGGCGAAAGCAATTGCAGGAATAGCTGGTAATGCTTATGTATTTGTAGCTCCATTTATTGGAGTATTAGGAGCATTTATGTCTGGTTCTAATACAGTATCCAACATACTTTTCTCATCATTACAATTTGAAACAGCAACTATTTTAGATATGCCACAGGTACTTATTGTAGCTCTTCAAGTAATGGGCGGTGGCATAGGTAACATGGTTTGTGTAAACAACGTAGTAGCAGCATGTGCAACAGTTGGTGTTATAGGAATGGAAGGTAAATTGATTAGAAGAAATGCCATTCCAATGGTAATTTATTCTCTTGCAGTAGCTATTGTAATAGGAATACTAGTATACTCAGGATTTAATCCTTTACCTCTCTAATAATTAATATATGTTTAGATGGAAGTTAGAAAAAGCCTCCCCTCTTATGAGGAAGGCTTTTTCTATTTGGTTAATTATCCTAAATTATAACACTACTTGTTGAAAAAAATAAGCAAAAGCCTTATAATGTTAAAGGTAAGAATAAAAAGAAGGTTGGTGTATTAATTGGAAAGAACTTTAGTATTAATAAAACCTGATGCTGTTCACATGAAAGTAGTAGGAAATATAATATCAAAATATGAAGAAAAAAAATTAGATATTGCTCATATCAAAATTTTAATACCAGATAGAAATCTCTTAGAAAATCATTATGAAGAACATAGAGAAAAGGACTTTTTCCCGAAACTAATAAACTTCATGAGCGGTGGCAGAGTTGTTGCCATGGTTTTAGAGGGAGAAAATGTTATATCGAAGGTTAGAAAAATCAACGGCCATACCGATCCCAATAAGGCTGAAGAAAAAACTATAAGAAATCTTTACGGCACCAGTCTTACCTACAATGCTGTACACGGTTCTGATAGTGTAGAGTCTGCTAATAAAGAAATAAGTCTATGGTTTGATAATATATAAAAATAATTCCCCTCACTTTTGAGGGGAATTTGTTATTTTAGTCCATTTATTTGTTTGCATGCTTTAACAACATTTTTAGCTAATATAGAGGTTGTTACAGAACCTACTCCTCTCGGTACAGGGGTTATCATAGAGGCTTTATCTTTAACATCTTCAAAATCCACATCTCCATGCATATTACCATTACTATCTACATTTATACCTACATCTATGACAATTGCATCTTTTTTGATATACTTAGAATTTATCATTCTATCTCTTCCTACAGCTGCTACTAAAATATCTCCTTGAGAAGCTACTTTTTCTAATTCCTTTGTTTTTGAATGACATATAGTAACCGTTGCATTTTCTTTTAACAACATCATGGATACAGGTTTACCAACTACTAAAGATCTTCCTACTACGACAACATTCTTGCCTTTTAAGTCTACATCATAGTGTTTCAATGTTTCAATAACGGCTGCTGGGGTTGCCGGTGGAAGCCCGGATTCATCTCCTTCGAAAATCTTCGCTACATTTACAGGAGAAAAACAATCTACATCTTTAGCAGGCAAAATTGTGTATTTAATTTTTTCTTCTCTAAGCTGCTTTGGTAAGGGTCTAAAAATTAGTATACCGTGGGTATCTTTATCATTATTTACTTCTTCTAATACACTAACAAAATCGTCTTCATTTATATCTTCCGGAAGTTCATGGATTTTTGTCTCTATTCCGGATTTTTCCATTCTCTTCAGAGCTCCTCGCTCATAAGCCATATCGCTTAGGTTGCTACCAACTCTAATTATTGAAAGTTTGGGAGTTATATTTTTTTTCTTTAAATTTTTTACTTCAATTTTAATTTCATCTGTTATTTTATCTGCTACTGGTTTACCTAATAATGTATTTGTCATATTTACCTCCTGAATTTTATTCTCTAATTTATATATTAACATTTATTTCTTATACATACAATATTCAGAATATTCAGAAAGTTTCATGAATCAATATAATACTACATTTTCAGTATTTCCTTTACCTGATCCACATCCTTATCTCCTCTACCAGATAAATTAACTATAATTACTTGTTCTTTACTTAACTTTGAAGCTATTTTACATGCTTCAGCTACTGCATGAGAACTTTCTAGAGCCGGAATTATTCCTTCTACCTTTGATAGTTCTAAAAAAGCATCCATTGCTTCTTTATCAGTTGCGTAGGTGTATTGCCCTCTTCCTGACTTCTTATAAAAAGAATGTTCAGGTCCTACTCCTGGATAATCTAATCCAGCAGCTATTGAATACACAGGCAGTGGTTCTCCATTTTCATCAGATAATGTGTAGCATTTAAATCCGTGTATAACTCCTTCTTTTCCTTTAGTTATGGAAGCAGCGTGATCTTTTGTATCTATCCCCTTACCAGCAGGCTCTACTCCAACTATATTTACTTCTTTATCATTATAGAAAGGGTGGAATAATCCTATTGCATTACTTCCCCCGCCTACACAGGCAACAATGTAATTTGGAAGTTTTCCCTCCTGTTCCAGTATTTGTTCTCTCGCTTCAAGTCCAATTATACTTTGAAATTCTCTAACCATAATCGGGTAGGGATGAGGTCCGACAGCTGATCCTAGTAGGTAGAAGGTCTCTTCGTAATTTTGAATGTAATCCTCCAATGCTGCATCTACTGCATCTTTTAAGGTTTTTGTGCCGGTTTTTACAGGAACTACTTCAGCTCCCAGTAGTTTCATCCTAAATACATTTAAAGATTGTCTTATCGTGTCTATTTCGCCCATATACACTATACATTCCATACCGAACATAGCACAAACAGTTGCCGTTGCAACGCCGTGTTGTCCTGCTCCCGTTTCAGCGATAATTCTTTTTTTACCCATTCTTTTAGCTAATAATACCTGACCTAAGGTATTGTTTATCTTATGAGCTCCAGTATGATTTAAATCTTCTCTCTTTAGATATATTTTACCTCCACCTATTTTTTCAGTAAGTCTTTCTGCATAATACAGCGGACTTGGTCTACCAGTATACTGTTTGTGATAATACATTAGTTCTTTTTTAAAATCATCTTCCTCAATGTATTTGTAAAAATTATCAGCTAAATCCTCTAAAGCAACCTTCAAACCTTCCGGTACATAAGTACCTCCAAAATCTCCAAAAAATTCTTTTCTTTCCATTTTTTTCTCCTCCTAAATTTTTAGCAGAGAATAACAAATTGAACATGAGCATTAAAAAATCCCTCTACTTAGTATTAACTAAATAGAGGGAGATATTATCTCGGTGCCACCTCATATTAATCTTTTAATAAAAGATTATCTCATCGAATACGGGAAAAATATTCCGATATCCTATCTCTATAACGGGAGATCCCGGACGAACCTACTATTAATTCGGAAGTCGCTCATAAGTCCATTCAATACGGATTAGATTGCTGATTCTCAGCGCCATCAGCTCTCTTTGAATCTAATTCTATATCTACTACTCTTATTCAATGCTTTCTTTGTTTTTTTACAGTATATCAGATATAAAATTTAAGTCAAGGTTTTTATTAAGTAAATCAGCGAGTTTTTATGACAAAATTGACCAATTTATTAAATAAATGTATAATTTAAATAACGGCAAAATAAATTTAGGAGGTAATTTTATGAGTGAAAAGTTAAATTTAGAAAAATCACTAGAACTTTATGAAGAAGGCAAAAAACTTTCACCCGGGGGAGTTATGGGTATTAGAAGACCTTACAACTTCGTTGAAGGTGAGTATCCAATTTTTATTGAAAAAGGCTACGGAGGTCACATTGTAGATGTAGATGGCAATGACTATATAGATATGCTCTGTGCCTATGGACCCATTATTCTCGGGTATGATGAGGATGAAATAAATGAAGCTGTTAAAACTCAGATGGATAAGGGTTTTTGTTTTAGCTTAGTTCAAGAAGTACAAAATACTCTTGAAAAAAGATTGATTGACTTGATTCCAAGTGCAGAAATGTGCGTTTTAGCAAAGACTGGCTCGGATGTTACTGGAATAGCAGTAAGGGTAGCAAGAGGTTATACAGGAAAAGACATCATATTAAGGTGCGGTTATCACGGTTGGCACGATTGGTGTGTAGAAAATCCTGGTGGAGTTCCCGAAGAAATTCAAAAACTTACTAAGGGTTTTAAATACGGTGATATCAAAGAACTAGAAACAGTGCTTGAAGAAAACAAAGACAATACAGCATGTATTATAATAACTCCTGTAGGCCATCCTTTAGCTAAACCAGTTATACCACCTCCTGAGGGTTATCTAGAAAAAGTTAGAGAATTGGCAGATAAATACAATGTTGTTCTTATTTTCGATGAAATAAGAACTGGATTTAGGGTAGCTATGGGTGGTGCTCAAGAAAGATACGGAGTAATACCGGATGTGTCTGTATTTGGGAAAGCATTAGCAAACGGTTATCCAATAAGTGCTTGTGTAGGAAAAGCAGAAATAATGAATGTTATGGAAAAAGATGTTTTTATTTCTTCTACTTTCTTTCCAAATAGTTTAGAAATGGTGGCAGCTCATAAATGCCTGGATGTATTAGAAAGAGAAAAAGTTACTGATGTAATGTGGGAAAGGGGCACCAAATATCTTAAGGATTTACAGAAAATAGTTGATAAACATAATGCTCCTGTTACTGTTTCAGGAATTCCACCTATGCCTTTTATTACCTTCGATAAGGTAGACGATGATTATAAAATTCGTAGAAAGTTTTTTTATACTGAAACTATAAGAAGAGGCTTGTTCATACAACCTTACCACCACTGGTACATTGCTCATAGACATACAGATGATGATCTTCAAAAATCTTTAGATATAATAGATGAAGCTTTTAGTGAAACATTGAAAGAATATCCAATTAAAAAATAATTTAAAACATCTCCACTTTGCAGGTATCATAACCTAAGTGGAGATGTTTTAGATTTCTAAAGATTTCTGATATACTTCATTTCTTCTAGCATTTAATTTTTTTGCTGTGAGTTTTACTGCTTCTTTTTTTGAATAACCTTCATCTAAAAAAATCTTTAACTGTTCTTCTATGCTAATTTCTTCTTTTTCTTCAACTTCTCCTTCATAACCTTTTAATACAAGTACAAATTCACCTTTTACAGTACCATCTTTCAATTTTTCTATTACCTGGGAAATATTGCCTCTAATATGCTCTTCATATCTTTTTGTTATTTCTCTAGATATACTAATTTCTCTTTCTCCAAAAACACCAACAATATCCTTTAAAGTTTTTAGTATTCTGTGAGGTGCTTCATAAAAGATCATAGTTCTTTTTTCCTGCTTTAGTTCCATAAGTCTTTGGGTTTTTTCTCCTGATTTTCTAGGAAGGAATCCTTCAAAAACAAACCTATCTGTATTAAATCCTGATGCAACCAATGCAAGTAGAAAGGCACTTCCTCCCGGTAGTACTTCTACTTCTATACCTTCATTTACCGCCTTTTTTATTAGAATTTGTCCAGGATCTGATATTCCAGGCATACCTGCATCAGATATTAATGCACAACTTTCTCCATTTTTAATTCTTTTTATTATTTCTTCTGATCTACTTTGTTCGTTATGCTCATGATAGCTTATCATTTTGGTGTTTATCTGAAAATGATTGAATAACTTTATGCTGTGTCTAGTATCTTCTGCTGCAACAAAGTCGACTTTTTTTAATGTATCTATGACTCTATATGTCATATCTTCAAGATTACCTAAGGGTGTTGGACATACGTATAATTTACTCATTTTACCACCTAACTACTGTATATTTTGTTTATTTCGTCTGTATATTCACCATTTGCTTTAAAAACTATGAGGGGTTTTTCAACAATAAGATGTGGATTAGCCGCCTTTACTCCTTTAATGAGAATTAAATTTGGCCTTTCGTTAATTTTATTTTGTACGAATCGTATCTTTTTTGGTTCTATCTTATAATTTTTCATTAATTGAATTACTTCTATCAATCTTTCCGGTCTGTAAACCATATAAAACTTACCTCGGTGCTTAAGAAGTTCTGAGCCAGTTTTAATAAAATCCTCAAGATTTCCTTCTACTTCATGCCTTGAAATAGCTTTTTTCTTTTCAGGACTCATTAAATTACTTGTAGTTTTAATATAAGGAGGATTTGTAACTACTGAATCAAAAAGATTTTTTTTAAGGTATTTTCTATAATCATTTATGTTTATATTTAATATTTCTATATATTTTCCTATTTTATTCAAATTAACAGATCTTTGAGCCATTTCAGCTACTTCTTTTTGAAGCTCAATCCCGTATATTTTCTTTAGATTGTTTTTACCGTAAAGAAGTATAGGAATAATTCCTGTGCCAGTTCCTAAATCTACTACTTCCTCTCCATCTTTTATCTGGCAATAGTTTGCTAAAAGTACTGCATCCATTCCAAAGCAAAACCAGTTTTGATTTTGAATGATCTTAAGCCCTCTACACTGAAGGTCTTCAATTCTTTCTCCTTCTTTTAATTTCATCATAAATCATCACCGTCAATAGGATCTATGGTATTTGCATCTTTTGATTCTTGATAGTATATATTAAGTTTGTTAATGTTTACCCTCCACAAATAAATTACAAAAGGTATAAAGAATATCATTAAAAATCCGCTGCCGGACATAAGTATGAAGTTAAAGGTACCGTGAAGAAGCATAGGTGCAGTCAAAGATCTTTTGTAATAGAATCTTTTCTCTACCTCTGTTTTGGAAAACTTAGAAAGCGAAAGGTAATATCCCATAGTTACTGCAAAAAGCATGTGTCCCGGTACTGAAAGAACAGCCCTATATGCTCCTACACTTTCTACATCTGCAAATCTAAATACTACATACATTATATTTTCAACTGTTGCAAATCCTAAGGCAGAAAAAACCGCATATACAATTCCATCTAGCTTTTCATCAAAGTGTTTATTATTAAAAGCTACATTCATTACAACAGATCTCTTTAAAAATTCTTCGGAAAATCCTGCTACAATAAAAGCTTGATATGCAATTCCAATAATTCCTCCAAAAATATTAAATCCAATTAAAAAAGATTCTAAAAAAATTGTAGGAATTGTTATCAGTGCACCACCGATGAAAGTTTTAGTTAAAAGTTTTACCGGTTCTCTGTCATGTTTATCTATAGCATATATAATAAATGCCAGTGCTATTCCTGGCGTTACTGCTGTTAATACTAAGTTTAATTCCATGAGTCACCTCTTTTATAGAAAATATAATTCTACTGTGTTATAATTAATTTTGTTAATTATGATATACATACATTATACAGGAGGCGCAAGTAATGAACAACTCAAAATCCATAGGTTATTTTTCCATTTTAGCTACTGTTTTAATTTGGGGAATATCCTTTATAAGTACAAAAGCATCTTTAGACTACTTTAATCCAATTTCTCTAGCATTTTGGAGATTTTTTATTGCTATTATCGCACTATATATCATTAAGAAAATAAAATATCCTGAAATAAAGATGGCTAAAGAAGATATAAAACTTTTTTTTGCCGGTGGTATTACTGGAGTATTTTTATACTTTATGTTTGAAAACTACGGCATGAAATACTTAACAGCCTCTACGGCTTCAATCTTAATCGCTGTAATCCCAGTTTTCACAATAGTTTTTGAAACTATTATCAATAAAGAAAAAATCACTGCCAAAAAGGCGGTAAGCGTTATATTATCAGTTGTCGGAGTTGTATTTATAGTTGGATTTGATCCTCAAAGAAATATTACTGATATGGTTATAGGATCAATACTTATTCTTTTAGCATCTATTTCTTGGGTTGTTTATACTTTTCTATCAAAACCCTTATATAAAAAATATACTACCATCACTATAACCTACTATCAAACCCTTATAGGATTTATATTTTTTGGTTTGCTTATGCCTTTTAATAATACAAATATTTTTAATTTGCCTCTAAGCATTTATATCCACGTAATCTATCTAGGAGTTTTGAGCTCTGCAGCTGCCTATTTATTATTTATATATGCTTTAGAATACCTAGAAGCTACTGTATGTAATATTTTTATTAATCTTATACCAGTAGTTACTGTAAGTGCCGGAATTATATTTTTAGGAGAAGAAATTACAATTGTACAGGGAATTGGAGCTTTGATCATAATTTTTTCTATACTTCTTCTTACCTATCAAAGAAAAGAACCTCCTGTAAGGGAATTTTAATTTTATTTTGTAACAAATGTTACGTACTTTGTTCTTGATAGATGTTATCATATACCCATAATATAAAAAGGAGTGTATTTAATGGCAAATAAATATTTCGATATGAAAGATACAGTTTATGATGTAACAGAAAAATATAAAGAGGCTAAAGATTTATTAATTTCTTTAGGCTTTACTACTATAGAAGACGAAAACAAAAGAAAAACCATAGCTAGAGCGATAAATCTTGAAACAGCATTAAAATCTAAGAAGATTAATCCAGAAACTTTTGAAGAAAGGCTTGTAGATTTAATCGAAAACAATATAGAAGTAGATGTAACTTCTGGAATTAAAGAAAGCGAAGAAAAAGCTGATGTAAAAATTCTTGGAGTTTTACCATGCCCTGTAAAAAATCCTTTATTAGAGGAACTAAACAAATGGTATGAAAGTAAAGAAGATGACCTAGTAATAGATTATGAATTAAAACCTGCATCCATGGGCGTGGATTGGTTGAAAGAAGATATTCAAAAAGGAAAAACTGCAGATGACCTATCAGACATATTTATGTCTGCAGGTTTTGACTTATTCTTTGATAAAGAGTTAATGGGTAAATTTAAAAAGCAGCATGTTTTTGAAGATTTTACCGGATTTGACAGTTACAATAAAGATTTTAATAACGATAATATTAATCTTAAAGATCCAGACAATGAGTATTCAATGCTGGGAGTAGTTCCTGCTGTATTTTTAGTAAATAAAGAGGAGCTTGGAGAAAGAGCCATGCCTAAGAGCTGGAAGGATATTTTATATGGAGATTTTGAAAATAGTGTAAGTCTCCCAATCGGTGATTTTGATTTATTTAATGCTATTTTATTAAATATCTATAAAAATTACGGTGAAGAAGGAGTTAGAAAATTAGGAAAGACTTTAAAGAAAAGTATGCATCCATCTGAAATGGTTAAATCCCATGCTAAAAGGACAGGAAAACCCATAGTAACAATAATGCCTTTCTTTTTTACCAGACTTGCAAAAGGAAATAGTCCTATGACACCAGTTTGGCCTGAAGACGGATCAATAATTAGTCCTATATTTATGCTTACTAAAAAAGATAAGAAGGATAAAATGCAACCAGTGGTAGACTTTTTAGCTTCTAAAGAAGTGGGCGAAATACTTTCTCACAATGGGAAATTTCCAAGTGTAAATCCAAATGTTGATAATAGAATCCCTTCTGAAAATAAATACATGTGGCTTGGATGGGATTATATCAATAATAATGATATAGGAAGCTTAATAAAGAAATGTGAAGATATATTTAACGAAAGTGTAAAGGAGTTTATAAAATGAATCTAGTTACTGTATCCGGACCCCCTTCTTCTGGTAAGACTTCTGTAATAATAAAAACTATTGGAGCTTTAAGAGAAAGGGAGTTAGATGTAGGGGTCGTGAAGTTTGACTGTTTATATACAGATGACGATAAACTTTACGAAAAGATAAATGTTCCAGTTAAAAAAGGACTTTCAGGGTCTCTTTGCCCGGACCATTACTTTGTCAGTAATATTGAAGAAGTGGTAAAATGGGGCATGGAAAATAAATTAGATGTGTTAATTACTGAAAGTGCCGGTTTATGTAATAGGTGTTCGCCTTATATAAAAGATGTGAAAGCCGTATGCGTCATCGATAATTTAAGCGGTACAAACACACCAAAAAAAATAGGTCCTATGCTTAAATCTGCAGATATAGTTGTAATTACAAAGGGAGATATAGTATCTCAAGCTGAAAGGGAGGTTTTTGCTTCTAAGGTTCATTCAGTAAATCCTAAAGCTGTAACAATGCATATTAACGGTCTTACAGGTCAAGGATCATTCGAGTTAAGTACTCTTTTATATGATGACAAATCTCATGTAGATAGTGTGAAAGGTAAGAAATTGAGATTTTCTATGCCTTCTGCCCTATGTTCCTACTGCTTAGGAGAAACTCGTATCGGAGATGATTATCAGATGGGAAATGTTAGAAAAATAGATTTAGGTGATAGTCAATGATAAAATATACGGACATAAAAAGCAAAACTATTAATGAATTAGAAAACAAATATCCTTTCGTAATATCTTTTTTTGAAAATAATCAATTAGAAGTGGAAAACAAAAAAAATAAAACAATTGAAGAAATATTAGATAATTTTACAGAGGAAGAAATTGAAGAATGGGCTATAGATTCTGAAAAGATAAAATCCGATTTAGAGTCTTATATAAATGAGATGATAGAATTTTTAGGTATTGAGGAAGATGATAAGGTTAATTCTCTTACAATTCTTCCGGGAACAGATAAAAATGGAACTCCCGAAGGTTTTACAGAGTTAAAAATTAATAAAAGTGAAATAATATCTATCGTAGGTCCTACAGGGTCAGGAAAAAGTAGGCTCCTTGCTGATATAGAGTGGACTGCCAATAAGGATACACCTACAAATCGAGGTATTTTGATAAATGATGAAATTCCAGATAAAAAATGGAGGTTTTCTTCTTCTAATAAACTTGTAGCTCAACTGTCCCAAAATATGAATTTTGTAATGGACTTAACCGTTGAAGAATTTATTGAACTCCATGCTAAAAGTAGAATGATAGAAAATGAAAAAGAAGTAATCAATAAAATTATAGAAGGGGCAAATCAATTAGCTGGAGAAAAATTCGATTTATCAACTCCTATTACGAGTTTAAGTGGCGGACAATCTAGAGCTTTAATGATAGCTGATACAGCAATATTGAGCACCTCTCCTATTGTACTTATTGATGAGATAGAAAATGCAGGAATAGATAAAAAAAGAGCTTTAAACCTCTTAGTAAATGAAGAAAAAATAGTAGTGATGGCTACCCACGATCCAAGTTTGGCTTTAATGGGCGATAAGCGAATTGTTATAAAAAACGGTGGTATTCATAAAGTCATTGAAACAAGCGAAGATGAAAGGAAAATACTCGTAAAGTTAGAAAAAATAAATAGAATTACTGAAAACTTTAGAACTAACTTAAGACAAGGTGAAATACTTAAAGATATAGTCGAATTTTAATAATGGTGAAGCATAAAATTGCTTCACCATTATATTAATTAAAAGCCTAGTAAAGACTGCATAAATAAACTTACTAAAGCTATACTTACCCAGCAGCTAAAACCTATAACAATAAATTTTCCCCCTGTTTTTATAAGCTTACTTATATTTGTATTTAATCCTATTGCAACCATAGCCATAGTTATGAAAAATTTGCCTGCTTGTGTGAATTGTTTTGATAATTCTGATGGTATATTGAATACTGTATTTAGGACTGCTGCAGCAAGGAAAAACATGATGAACCAAGGAAAAATTTTCAATATATTTATATTACTATTTGACTTTTCTTTATAAGACCTATATGAACCCAATATTATTGTAATAGGAATGATTGCTAGTGTTCTTGTAAGTTTTACTATAGTTGCATAGTTTAAAGCTACATCACTCCCTGCTGAAACAGACCAAGTAGTTGCTGCTGCTACAACTGAAGAAGTGTCATTAATCGCTGTTCCAGCCCACATTCCAAAACCAATGTCGCTCAAACCTATAAGTCTACCTACTATAGGAAATAAAAAAGCTGCCACTACATTGAATAAGAAAATAACTGAGATAGATGTCGCAATTTCATCATAATCTGCATCTATCACCGGAGCAGTAGCGGCTATAGCTGAACCTCCACATATAGAAGATCCTACACCCACTAAAATCGAAGTTTTAACCGGGGCTTTCATGATTTTATTTAATAGATATGTAACTATTAGTGCTACTGATATAGTTGAAATTATAATCAATAATGTCTGAGAACCAACTTTAAATATTTCAAAAAAGTTCATTCCAAATCCAAGGAGCACTATAGCCAGTTGAAGTAACTTCTTAGAAGTGAACTTTATTCCAGGTTCAAATCTAGAATTTCTTGGATATGTTGCTATTATTAATCCGAATATTATTGCAATAACTGGACTACCTATAATTGGAAATTGTCTTCCCAAAAACCATGCAGGCATAGCTATAAATAAACAGAGAAGTATTCCTATAATCGAATTGTATTTTGTAGCTGATTTATTTTTGTCCATAATGTCTCCTAAAATTTTCATTTGTTTTATTAATTACATGTCTTTGTTATTTTATAATAACTTAACGTAAAAATAAACAATAAGTTTTATATATAAATTTATTAAAAAAGATACATTCCTTTAATTAAAAAACAATGTATCCAATATTATTATTCTTATATGTACTGACAAATAACATCCCCTATTTCTCTAGTTCCATAGGTTTTTTCACCTTTTTTGGCTATATCTTTACTTCTTACTCCTTCTGATAATGCTTTTTTTACAGCTTTTTCTACTGCTTCACTTTCTTTCATTAACCCAAAAGAATATTTAAGCATCATAGCTGCTGAAAGTATAGTAGCAATAGGATTAGCTATGTTTTGACCAGCTATATCCGGTGCTGAACCGTGTACCGGCTCATACATGCCTAAACTACCCTCCCCTAAGGAAGCCGATGGAAGCATACCAAGGGATCCTGTTATTATACTTCCTTCATCGGAAAGTATATCACCAAACATGTTTCCCGTAAGTATAACATCAAATTGCTTTGGATTTACTACTAACTGCATTGCAGCGTTGTCTACATACATATGATTTAAATTAATGTTTTTAAATTCTTCCTTCAAATTTTCTATTGTTTTTCTCCATAGTCTCGATGAATCCAGTACATTTGATTTATCTATACTGGTAACTTTTTTATTTCTCTTCCCTGCAATTTCGAAGGCTTTTCTTCCAATTCGTTGGATTTCTTTTTTGCTGTACTCCATTTTGTCCCAGGCATAGTCATCAGTGTAGTTTCTATCTCCAAAATATATTCCTCCCGTAAGTTCTCTTACTATTACAATATCAAGACCTCCCTTAACTATATCATCTTTTAAAGGACATGCATCTTTTAGTTCATCAAACATTATTACCGGTCTTATATTTGCAAAAAGTCCTAATTCTTTCCTAAGTTTAAGTAAAGCTTTTTCAGGCCTTTCTTCTCCTTTTAAGTCATCCCACTTAGGTCCTCCTACTGCTCCTAAATAAACAGCGTCACTTTTTTTACATGTTTCAAGACTTTCCTTTGGAAGGCAGGTTCCCATCTCATCTATAGCTGCTCCTCCTGCTAAAACTTCTTCGAATTTAAAGTCTATACTGTATTTTTCACCAACTGCTTTTAAAACTTTTACTCCCTGGTCTATTATTTCAGGACCTATACCGTCTCCTTTTACTACTGCTATATTATATGTCATTTTTTGCTCCTTGGTTAAGTTTGTTTTTCACATATCCTACCAGTCCATCATACTTTATAATGTTTTGTATAAAATCCGGAAATTTATCTGCTTTATATTCTTCATTTTTGGTTATATTTCTTATTATTCCTTTAGAAAAGTCCACAGCTATATGGTCTCCTTCTTCTATATTGTCAGAGGCTTCTTTAGATTCGAGAATAGGTAGGCCTATATTGAAGGAGTTTCTGTAAAAGATTCTTGCATAGCTTTTTGCTATGACACAGGATATTCCAGCAGCCTTTATAGCTATAGGAGCATGCTCTCTTGAAGAACCGCATCCGAAGTTTTTTCCTGCTACTATTATGTCTCCCTGGTTTATCTTTTCTGTGAAAGTTTCATCTATATCCTGCATGCAGTACTTAGCTAGTTCTTCAGGTTCAGTTGTGTTTAAGTATCTTGCAGGGATTATCAAATCTGTATCAATATCACTACCAAATTTATATGCTTTTCCTTTTATATCCATTTTTTCCTCCTACTTTAAGTTGTTTGGATTTTCTATTTTACCTGTCACTGCTGATGCTGCTGCTACTGCAGGACTGGCTAGATAAACTTCTGATTCCTTATGTCCCATTCTTCCTATAAAGTTTCTATTGGTAGTAGTTACAGCTTTTTCTCCAGCTGCTAGTATACCCATATGACCTCCTAGACAAGGACCACAGGTAGGGGTGCTCACTACGGCTCCCGCATCTATAAATATTTCCAAAAGCCCTTCTTTTATGCACTGTTTATATATTTCCTGGGTTGCTGGGATTATTATTGTTCTTACTCCTGGATCTACTTTTCTGTTTTTAAGTATTTGACCTGCTGCTCTCATGTCTTCAATTCTTCCATTTGTACAGGATCCTATAACGACCTGATCTATATATATGTCTTTAATTTCATCGATTGGCTTAGTATTTTCCGGAGAACTTGGACATGCTACAGTAGGTTCTAGTTCATTTAAATTTATATCAATTACTTGATCATATACTGCATCTTCATCTGCTTGAAAAATTTTCCATTCTTTTATTTTTCTTTCTTCCATATAGTTTATTGTTTTATCATCTACCGGGAATATTCCGTTTTTACCTCCGGCTTCTACTGCCATATTGGAGATTGCAAACCTATCATCCATGGAGAGTTCTTTAATGCCTTCTCCTGTGAATTCTATAGACTTGTATAAGGCTCCATCTACTCCAATTTTTCCTATTAGGTGAAGGATTAAGTCTTTACCGCTTACAAAAGGTTTCTTCTTACCCGTAATATTTATTTTTAAAGCCGATGGCACCTTTATCCATGTAGTCCCCAGAGCCATTCCTCCAGCCATATCAGTGCTGCCTACACCTGTAGAAAAGGCTCCTAATGCTCCGTAGGTGCATGTATGAGAATCCGCACCTATTACTGTGTCTCCAGCAACTACAAGTCCTTTTTCAGGAAGTAAGGCATGTTCTATACCCATCTGCCCTACATCGAAAAAGTTTACTATTTCCTTTTCTTTTGCAAATTCTCTTGATATTTTACACTGCTGGGCTGATTTTATATCTTTATTGGGAGTGAAGTGGTCCAAAACTATTACTATTTTTTCTTTGTCGTATACTTCTTCTGCCCCCATCTTATTAAATTCATTAATAGCTACCGGTGTAGTAATATCATTACCTAGAACTATATCTAGGTTCATTTCTACAAATTCTCCGACTTCTACACTAGTTTTACCGCAGTGATTTGCTATTATCTTTTGTGTCATAGTCATTCCCATTACACTACCTCCAAGTTTTTAATGTTTTCTTGATCCTTCATTTTGTTTAAAGCATTGATATATGCCTTAACACTAGCTTCCACTACATCGGTGCTTAATCCTCTACCAATAAAAATAGCACCTTTTTCCCTAAGTTTTACTATTGCATCCCCTAAAGCATCTTTTCCTTCAGTAACCGAGCTAAGTGAAAAGTCTTCTAATTTTACCTTTGTTCCTGAAATTTTTTCTATTGCATTAAAGGCTGCATCTATTGGTCCATCACCAGTATCAATAACTTCGATTTCTTCTCCATCTTTTTCAAGTAAAACTGCAGCTGTGGCAGTTATACTATTTCCACTGTTTATTACAAATCTTTTTAATTTAAATTTCTCTTCACCAACTGAGCTTTGTCTAGATATTATTGCATCTATGTCCCTATCATATACTTCTTTCTTTTTATCTGCTACTTCTTTAAATCTTATAAAGGCTTTATTTAACTCTTCAGAAGTAAGTTTGTAACCCATGGTTTCGATCTTATCTTTAAAAGCATGTCTCCCGGAATGTTTTCCTAAAACAAGTTTGTTTTGATTTAATCCTATAGATTCAGGAGTCATGATTTCGTAAGTTTCTTTATTGCTTAAGACTCCATGTTGATGTATGCCTGATTCATGGGCAAAAGCATTAGCTCCTACTATAGCTTTATTTGGCTGAACCTTGACTCCAGTTATCCTACTAAGAAGCTGACTACTTCTATAAATTTGAGCTGTATCTATATTTGTTAAAGTCTCGAATACATCCTTTCTAGTTTCAAGAGCCATTACTATTTCTTCTAATGCAGCATTTCCTGCTCTTTCTCCAATACCATTTACTGTACATTCTATTTGAGTTGCCCCGGCATTTATAGCTGCAATAGAATTTGCAACTCCCAGTCCTAGGTCGTCATGGCAGTGAACCGAAATATCAACTTCATCTAGTTCAGGACACTTACTTCTTATATCCATTATAAAGTCGTGAAATTCATTAGGTGTAGTGTAGCCAACGGTATCTGGTATGTTTACAGTCGTAGCCCCTGCTTTTATTACTTCCTTAAAAAGCTTTGCTAAGAAATCAACACTACTTCTCGTCGCATCTTCAGCTGAAAATTCTACATCTTCACAATAACCTTTAGCATAAGCAACCATCTCTACAGCTTTTTCCATAACTTCCTTTTCCGTCATTTTTAATTTATAGGTCATATGAATAGGTGAAGTCGCTATAAAAGTATGTATTCTAGGTTTTACAGCTTCCCTCACAGCCTCCCATGCTTTATCTATATCTTCTTTTTTTGCCCTTGATAAGCTTGCCACAGTTGATGTTTTAACAACCTTTGCTATCTCCTTTATTGCTTTTAAATCTCCTTCCGAAGCTGCTGCAAATCCAGCTTCTATAACATCAACTTTAAGATTTTCCAACTGCTTTGCCATCTGTACCTTTTCTTTTAAATTCATTGAACACCCTGGTGATTGTTCCCCATCTCTTAATGTAGTATCAAATATTTTTACTCTTCTTTCCATGATAACCTCCTGTTTTAATTTGATTTTCCAATAAAAAAACCCGTCTCTAACATATAGTCAGAGACGGGTATACTTATCCCGCGGTACCACTCTGGTTGTGATATAAAATCACCACCTCATTCGGATTCCATCAAATCCTAGCTTTATAACGTAAGCTCCCGTGTTTTCCTACTATTCTTCAAAAAACCAGCTCTGGAGTGAGTTCGCTTTTACCATAGTATCAATTTCCACCACCATTGACTCTCTGTAACTAAAAAGTAAAAACTTTGTTCTCCGTCATAACTTTTATTAATTGTCACTTATATTAGCATTTTGTTACATAGCTGTCAATACTTTTTTAAAAATTTGTAAATATTACTAGCTGTATAAATAAAGATAAATTTCTTCTATGCTTTTGATTTCAGGATATTCATTGTTTAATTCTTTAATACTTCCTTGGAATATTATTTTTTTATCTTTTAATAATATAATTTTATCACATAAATTTTTCATTTCACTAACGTAATGGCTCGTGAATATTACGGTTTTACCCTCTTTGTTCAAGTCCTTAATTAATGAGGCTATACTATTTCTTGTAACTATATCAAGACCTGCGGTAGGTTCATCCATAATTAAAATTTCCGGATTATTTAGAAGTGCTGCAGCAATATCAAGTTTTCGTTTCATTCCACCGGAATATTTTGAAACTTTTTTATCTAGATGTTTTTCTATATCTAGGTATTTACCTATTTTATTAATAATTTCTTTTTTATTACCCTTAACTCCTAAAATATCATAGTAAAATGAAAGGTTATCAAATCCAGTCAAATTATCATACAAGGCATTACTCTGGGGAACATATCCAAGTTTTTTCTTAAAGTCTTTTTCATCGTAATAAATAACTTGACCCTCACTTGCTTTTGATAGGCCTGTAATTAATGATAATGTTGTTGATTTACCAATACCATTTGGACCAATTATCCCTACTATTTCTCCTTTGTTTATAGAGAAATTTATGTTTTCCAGTATCAGATCCTCCTTAAATTTTTTATGTAAACTCTTAAATTCAATTAGTTGCATTTTTAAACTCCTTATATTCCATTAGTGTAACTAATACTATCATTATAAATGTCAGGCTTATTTCTCTTACTATCAGGGGTATTGTAATTATATTGAAGTTCATCATTATTCCAGTAATTGCTTCTATAGTTGAAGCTCCAGGTAGTATATTCCCTTTTATATTTACAAGAGATAAAAAATCTAAATTTACAAGTATATTTCCAAAAATCCATATGATAATTATGTAATAGGGTATAATTAGATATATGTTCCTAGAATTTTTAAATACTTTTACTATGAAATTTGATAATAGTCCTACTCCCAATGAAAACAATAATATATAAATTAATAATTCAATCTTAAATACAGCATCACTCACCAGGCTAAAAATAAAAGTTTGAACTACAAGAATTAGAAAAATAGGGACAACTCCTCCCAATAAGTTACCTAAATAAAACTGAGGAAAAGTAACTCTTGAAAGGATTATTTTTTCTCTGATTCCTTTGTTATCAATTTTTGTCTCAATACTCTGTATAAGTATAAGAATATATGCTATCAAAAAAACTACTCCAAATAAGTACCTATAAAGAAGAAGATTTTTTTCATTGAATAAATTAGCTTCCGATTCTCCCCCAGAAATTTCCCGGGTAATAAATTGAAATTCGTATAGATCTTTGTTTAAATTATTATATTGTTGATAATATTCTTTTTCATATAGTTCTCTTTCGATTTCAAAGTTATCCATAACATAATTTATATTCCTATTTACTGTTAAATCTTTAAAATAATGCTGGACAAAAATATCACTCAAGGACCTAAAATAATAGTTGTCCTTAGGATATATCAACTCCAGAAGTTGATTATTATCAGCTTCTTGAATTTTTTCAGAAAAACCTTTCTTAACTATTAAAATACCGGATATATTATTTTTTTCAATTTCTTTTACTGCCTCAGAATAAGATAGGTTTGTTGTTATAATCCTATCGTCATTTTGTAATTTTTTTACGTATTCTTTTGATAAATCAGTTTTATCTTCATCAATAATACTTACATTTATTTTAGGGTTAGAAGTGATTTTTAAAGAAGGTGAAGCTATTGAAAAAATAAGTATAGGTATAATAAAAAGTATTAAAATAAGAATTCTATTACTGTAAAATATTTTCATTTTCCATTTAAATATACTAAGCATCAATACCATCTCCCTTCATAGAAAGATAAAGAAATGCCGTAGTTAAAAAAATTATAATTCCTATATTTATTATATTTACATTTCCTGTTATTAAATATAAAAATTCTCTTCCCAACCAGTAGTTAGGTGTCATTTTAGATACAACTTGAAGATTGTAAGGCATTAGAACAAGAGGAAATAGAGTACCTCCAAAAAGATTGCTTGTTACTATAATCAAAGTACTTATAGCTATAAATATGTTCTCTTTTTTTATTAAGCTGCTAATTAAAAACCATAAAGAAAAAAGAAACAATGATATTAAATTCAAAAATAAAATGTATTTTAAGCTTATACTTTCAGTTAGATAATAGAATATAGGAACAAAAATTATGACTATTTGAATGTTTATAAAAACTAAATAAGATGCCATTTTTAAAATCTTAATTTCATATTTTTTGAATCCTACTGTTTGAATTTTTTTATTTAATAATTTTTCTTTTTTATAGTTATATGTGAAATACAAAGAAATAAAACTGATTATTAACAGTTCTACCATAACTAAAAAATACACTCCTGAAGTTGTAGTTGGAATGTTTTCCAGTTGGTTTTGTATAATACCATTTTTCCTATTAAAAATTTCGCTTATCATAATGAAAGATATACTGTTGTTAATCTTCTGAGTATGGTCTTTTAAATTTTCGAATTTTGATGTGGTATAGTATGTAGCAGATATGCTTTTTTGAACTTCTTGAATATAACGGGAAAAACTATCGGAGATTCCATTAACAGCATAGGCTACCACAATGTCATTTTCCTTATAGATAAGTTCCATAGGTGTGTTTTTCATTTTGATTAGGTTATCTGTGAAATTTTCTGGAATTATAAAAACTCCCTTTAATTCTCCAGATTGTACTTTTTCGAGACTTTGCTCTTCTTTTACCTGGACAAAATTAATCAAGGAAGTAATATCGTCATCCTTTAAGATTTCCTGTATTAAATATGTGCTTGTTGGTGTTTTTTCTTTATCTACTAGACCTACATCAAATAAAGGTCCCTGATCTATGAGACTGCTAAAAGCAAAGTTGAATAGTACTACCGTTAATAATGGTAGTACTATTACTATCATTAGGATTTTTATATTTAAAATACTATTTTTCAACTCAAATCCCATCAACTTCAGCTTTTTTAACATGGTTTTAGTATACTCCCATTTCTTCTGCTATTCTTTGTATTAATGGATTGGAACCAACTTCCTGCATTAACTTTCCGTATATTTGCATCATCAATTGTTGAGTTTCCTGACTTTCAGGCTCTCTTATCAGAGGATTTAAATTCTGACCTTCTTCTCTTATCTTTGAATAGTCAGCAAATTGAATCTCTTCATTATAAGAATTTACAATTGTTTCGATATCGAAATCAATTTGTGCTATATCTACACCGTATTCATCCTCTGGTATTTCTTCAGGATAAATAGTTAAGTCCATATTCCAGTACCTCATCATGCCGTCCTTATCTATACCCATTTTGTTTATGGTTGTAAAGTATTGATGATCACTCTCTTTGATTTTCTCAAGTTCAACCAATGCGTCTTCTATTCCTTGAGTGTAGTTAGTTTCTATTTCTTCAATAACTTCTTCTATTTCTGCATAAGGGTTTTCAACTCCAGCAGTTTCAAAAACTGCATCATCATAGAAAGATTTCATGAAGTCTATATATTGACGAGTTTTAGCTATTACAACACTTTTCATAGCTTCATCATCTTTAGCTTCTGTTAGTAATGGAATCAAAAAATCAATCCCTTGTTTGTCATTGAAGCTCATCAATATTTCCTGGCATTCTATTGTATCATTTTCATCTTTGTTTAATACAACATCAAATTTTTCACCTTTAACAAGAATTCCTTCTAAATTTTCTCTCATAATATTTTCATATTTTTCTACATCTAAATCTTCTGCTCCTTCAATTCCTTCAAGAGTATAGAACTCTTTCTGAAATTCTAAAGCTTCATCCATTAGTTCTTTCATATTTAATGTCTGCCCGGGCATTCCGGATTCTTCCATGAATGAATTATAATCTTCATATGTTAAGTAAAAAGCTTTATTGTAGAGGAAAGGTGCATTGTATATCATCATTTCATCATTTAAAAACATCTCTAAACTTAAAGATTCTTCTCCCTGGTAAATTACTCCCATATCCATTTCTACCACTAAAGGCTCTATGGTTTCTCTAACACTCATTTCAAATTCTACTTCATTCAATATATCTTGAAATGAACCTATATTAGGATCCTGACTATCTATACTTACAGCCATTTTTAGGTCTTGGTCTATTGCTTTTACATTCATACTTTCTTTATAGTAGTTTTTCATCATTTCAAAAGCATCAGCTTCTTCGAAAGGTTTATCTTTAGTTAAAAAGTATCCCCCCACTGCGACAGCAGCAACTACTAGCACCGCTATTAAAATCTTAGTATTTTTACTCATAATTTTTCGGGAAATTCCCTACCTCCTTTTTTTTATTATTAAAAGTATACACGAATTAATAAAATAAATCATTATTAATTTATTAAGTTTGTTATTATATTAACTTAATATTTTTCTTTTTATCAAATCAAAGGCATAATTTGTTGACCTTTCTCTTATTACGTTTCTTCCGCCTGGATAGTTAGTTTCTCTTACATAGGTTTTTCCATTATAATAAAGGGCTATATAAACCAATCCTACTGGTTTTTCCTTAGTACCTCCCTCTGGTCCTGCTATACCGGTCACAGATAACCCTATGTCACTTCCTGATGCTAAAGCAGCCCCTTTTGCCATTTCTTCAGCAGTTTCTTCACTAACAGCTCCATATTTTTCTAAAGTTTCTTTTTTAACACCTAATCTATTTATTTTTGATTCATTACTATAGGTAATAAAACCTTCTTTAAAAACTTTAGAGATGCCGGGGTAATCTACTAGTTTAGAAGCAATCATTCCTCCGGTACAAGATTCTGCTGTAGATATTGTCAGGTTTTTTTCTATTAATTTTTCACACACGTATTTTTCAATTGACGTTTCATCAATAGGATAAGCATTTTTACCAAACCTTTTAAGCAATTCTTCTCTTAAAGGTTTGATTAATTCTCTAGCTTTTTCTTTATTTTCTGCTTTGGCAGTAATTCTAAAAACTACCCTTCCCTTTCCAGCAAAAGGAGCTATAGTAGGATTTGATTGATTTTTTATCAAATCCATAATCATGGCCTCTGCCGTTGACTCTCCAAGTCCGGTTACAATGATTTTTTCTCCTACAACCACCTTGTTTGATTTTTTTTTCAAAAAAGGAGCGACTTTTCTTTCAAGCATTGTATTCATTTCCATAGGTGGCCCAGGCATTAGTATTGCAACTTTTTCCTTGTCTTCTATTATACATCCATTTGCCGTTCCACAGATATTCTCCAAAATTAAAGCTTCTTTAGGAAAATATGCCTGTCTTATATTGTTTTTAGGCATATCTTTTTTCAACCTTTTGTAAATATTCTTTACATGATTATAACTTTCTTCATTATATTCCATTTCTAAATTAAAATAAGATGCTGCCACTTCCTTCGTTATATCATCTTGGGTAGGCCCTAATCCCCCTGTAGTAATAACTAAATCCACTCTATTTAAAGCTAATTCAAAAGCTTTTTTAATCCTATCTGGATTGTCTCCAACCACGCTGTGATAGTATACATCAATTCCTAATTCAGCTAACTTAAGGGATATATTTTTTGCATTTGTGTTTACTATATCTCCATGTAGTAATTCTGTTCCAATACAAAGTATTTCTGCTTTCATCAAATTCCTCCGTTTATCTTTCTGATTATAATTATACTATGTATCTCCATGTACTTCAAAGAAATAAATTAATTTGAATATGCTGATTATTCAATATATAATATAATGTGAAAAGATCTTTTAATGTAATTCTAATGAAATAATAATCTTATTCAAATAAATATTGTATATACTTTTAGTGAAGTGTGAAGGAGGTTTTATTATGGTGAATTTTAATATAAGCGGGGATAAAAGTCATCTTAAGATTTTTAGTCTTGTCTTGTTTGTAATCGGCTTAATTTTGCTCTTATTTCCTGGCGTTATAGGATTTTTAGGTATAAGAATTGCTGCTGTGTTACTGGTAGGTTTTTGTATCTTTTCATTTTATGTATCATCAGACTCATTAGTAAGATTAAACAGATTGTATTTAATCGCAGGGATGATAGGCGGTATAATAATTTTTATTTTTCCATCTTTGGTTATGGTTTTCACAGGCATAGGTATATTGGGTTATGGAATATACAATCTATATAATTTGATTAAGTTTAAATATTATAACGATAAAACTAATCTAGTAATCGATATTACTGCAATTCTTTTAGGACTCTATTTTGTTTTTAATGGTGCTGGAGCTATTAGACAAGTTATACGAATTTTAGGTATATCTGCTGTGGTAGTAAGTTGTATCGTCTTTTACAAATCCTTAGAAGAGTAAATTAAAACTCCTTCAATAAAGAAGGAGTTTTTTAAATTAAAGCTATAAATAAAGGAACTAAAATCGGAACAAATATAGACATTAATAATCCACTTACAAAAGAAACTACAGCTGTCTCACTATTAGTGTTTCTTGTTATTATTGGAAGGGTAGTATCCATAGATGTTGCACCACCTAAAGCTATTGTTTCAAAAAAACCTATATGCTTAGCTACAATTGGAATAAAAATAATAGCTAAAATTTCTCTGAAAACATTTGTTAAAAAAGCTATTGTGCTTATCTCTGCAGAATAAGGTGCAATTAAAATTGCCGAAAGACTGTACCAGCCAAATCCCGCTCCTATAGCTCCTCCTTCAAATATATTCATACCAAAAAATATTGATATTATCATTCCTCCTATAATACTTCCTACTGCTGCTGATATAGGTATTAGTAGTAGTTTTATTCCTGTTTTTTTAAGGTGTACAAAAGCTTTTTTATTATTACCTATATCTATTCCTACAAAGAAAAGGAGCAAGCACAATCCGACATCTAGCAATATATCTGTATTTGCCATAAATTCCGGTTCTAGTAAAAACATTCCCGTTGCTACACCGCTAATAAGAACTAAAAGTATTTTAATAGTCATTTTCACCCTCCCCTTTCGGATGGGATCTTATAATAAATTTACTTACTATAAAAACCATCAGTGCACTAAAAGAAATAGTAAAAATAGAATAAATACCAGCTCTAAAACCTATAGAATAAATAGCATCAATTATATCTCTATCTAATCCTATTCTTAAACCCATAATAAATATAAGCACATACAAAAAGAACAGTTGTATGCTTCCTGCTCTTCTAATTAATTTTTGATGAATTAAGCCTTTATAACTTAAAAGTCCTCCTAAAATTAGAAGCACTAAATAAAGCAAAACATTTGTTAACATAAATTTCTCCTTTTGTTATCCCAAGTAATTTCCTAGCAATACTATTAATGCTATATGCACTGGATAAAAAGCATATCCAATGAATTTATTGATTCTTATACTGATAGGATATTTTGCAAAAATTATAGGTATTGATAGTATACTGAAAAGTTGTATGTAATGTATAAAGCTTATATAAGATGCACCTATAGTATTTAAAATTACGTATATACCTGTAAGCAAAGAGAAATACAACATAGATTTCTTGAAATCTTCTCCGTATAAATAAAATACCAGTACTATTGCTAACCCATAAGCTGCATAATCTGTGTTTAATATTTGAGCAATAATAAAAAAACCTATCCATAGTATATTTCTTTTTTCAAAAAAATACAGCATCATTAATCCTAAAGTGAAAGTGAACATAACATTTAGATATAATAATTGCCTTGTAAAGAAATAAAAGGGTATCTGGGTAATCAGTGCAAAAATAAACATCCTGGTTACATAATTTTTAAAATTAGATGTTCTTTTAAATCCTAAAGCAAGATAATATGCAAAAATAGGATATGCTAATCTTCCTATTATTCTAAATATTATAAAATATTCATTTAAATAGTAGGGAAATATATAGTATCCTAAATGATCAATAAACATGGTAATCATAGCTATTACTTTTACTATGTCATTTCTTAGTTCGTATTGTCTATCCATAATTCACCTTCCTCTTTATCTAAAACAATTATATTAGATTGGATCAAATAATGCAAAATAATAATTATTAAAAAAATAACTAAATTAACCTTGATATAATTATTAAATTTTGTTAATATTACTATAATATTTTTTTGGAAGAGGAGTGGATTCAATGTATAATATTTCAACTTTTAATAAGATTTCCCCGGTAGGACTTAATTTGTTCGAAAAGAATAAATATACATTATCGGAAGAAAACTTAAATGATGTTCAGGGTATAGTATTGAGAAGCTACAAACTTCATGATGTAGAACTACCGGACTCACTTAAAGCAATAGCAAGAGCTGGTGCTGGTGTTAATAATATACCTATACAAAAGTGTACTGAAAAAGGAGTAGTAGTTTTTAATACTCCCGGTGCTAATGCAAACGGAGTCATGGAACTTACTCTTTTAGGTCTTTTAATGAGTTCTAGAAAGGTTACTGAAGGAATCGAATGGGTAAATTCTTTAGAAGGTGATGTTTCTAAAGAAGTGGAAAAAGGCAAAAGTCAATTTAAAGGTCCTGAAATAAAAGGCAAGAAATTAGGTGTTATCGGTCTAGGGGCAATTGGTGTATTAGTAGCTAATACTGGAATTAAACTGGGAATGGATGTAATTGGATACGACCCATATATATCTGTCGAGAAGGCAATCGGCCTTTCTTGGGATGTAGAATATGCAAAATCTCTTAATTATTTATTGAAAAATTGTGATTATGTAACTCTTCATATTCCTTTGATGGATAAAACAAAGAACTTTTTAAATAAAAAAGAACTTCAGTTAATGAAATCAACTGCCCGACTCATCAATATGTCTAGGGGAGGCTTGGTCAATGAAGATGCATTACTAAAGGTTTTAAAAGAGAATAAATTGGCAAAGTATGTAACAGATTTTCCTAATGAAAAACTTTTGGGAAATAAAAATGTAATTTGCCTACCTCATTTAGGAGCATCTACTTATGAATCCGAAGAAAACTGTGCAGTAATGGCAGTAAAACAGCTTAAAGAATACTTAGAAGAAGGTAAAATTACAAATTCTGTTAACTATCCGGAATGTCAGCTTGAAAGGACTGAAGGTACAGAAAGAATAACTGTTTTTAATAAAAATGTTCCTCATATGATAAGTTCTTTATCTTCTGTTTTAGCCAATAATGATATAAACATTATTGAAATGGTTAACAAAAGCAAAGGAAATTTTGCCTATAATGTAATCGACATCGAAGGAGATATTTCTAAAGATATTTTAGAAAAAATTAAAAGTATTGATGGAATCATAAAGGTAAGACACATCATATAAGTGTCTATATTTGAGAAGCTACTGTAGCTTCTCATTTTTTTCTTGACAAAATGAACGACGTTCATTATAATATGAACATGGTTCATTTGAGGAGGTAACAATGACAAAAAACAATACTACTAGGCTTCAAATTATTCAGGAAGCAAATAATTTGTTTAAAGAGTTGAATTACGAAGATGTTGATATGAGACGTATAGCTAAAAATTCTAATGTAGCTGTAGGAACTTTATACAATTACTTTAAGGGCAAGGAAGATTTATATATGTCTATACTTAAAGATAGCTGGCAAAAAACTTTTAAAAGCTTAGATGATATAGAAAATATGGATTTAACTCCAATGGATAAAGTATACAAATTTTTTGAAGTAATGGAAGAGGATAAGAAGAAACGAAATCATCTTTCAAAAAAAATTATACACAGAATATTAGATGAAAAATCCGAGTGCAATTCCGACGAATTTTTTAGACATTGGATAGACTATCTAGATTCAAAGTTAGCAGTTTTTTTAAAGTCTGCTGATAAAAATAACTACTACGATGAAAATGAATATAAAATCTTAAGTCATGCTCTAATAGGCTCCTTTTTCTCAATGCATCAGCATTATGAAAAAGAAGAAAAAAGAATAAAGTTTTTCAAAAAATACTTGAGTATGTTGTTAAACTCGGAGGTCATCCATGAATAAAGAACGAATTAATACACTAGAAAATAAATCAATAAATAAAGCTCTAATTGAATTAGCTTTCCCCTCAATAATAGGAATGTTAATCAATGCAATATATAATATGGCTGATACCTTTTTTATTGGAAGATTAAATGATCCTTCGGCACTCGGTGCTGTAACAATAGCATTTCCTATTATGATGATGGTTGGTTCTATAGGAGGTATGTTTGGTATAGGTGGGGGTTCTTACCTATCGAGACTTCTGGGACAGAAAGATTATGAGAAGGCTAATATTTCAACATCAACTTCTTTTTTTACTTCTTTAGTAGTATCAATTATTGTATCTATAGGCATGTTTATATATGTTCAACCTCTACTTAAAATGTTTGGCGCTACTGATACCATAATGCCTTATGCATTAAGTTATACCCGAATAATCATAGTTGCAAACTCAATTACTATGCTTAATATGACTATGAATAATTTACTTAGAGCGGAAGGAGCCGCTAAGAGATCAATGTACGGATTTTTGATAGGCTCTGGGATTAATATCATTTTAGATCCAATCTTTATATTTGTGTTTGATTTAGGCGTTGCAGGAGCAGCTTGGGCAACAATAATTGGAAAAGCAGTATCTTTTGTATACTTATTTAGTTTTTATGCTAAAAAGAAAAGTATTGCAGAAGTAAGCATTAAATGTTTTAAACCTACTAAAGAAATATACGGAGAAATTTTTAAAATAGGGTTCCCATCTTTTACAAGACAGATGCTTGCAAGTGTATCAATGGGAATGATTAACTCAGCTGCTATGGTCTACGGAGATTCTGTGATTGCAGGACTAGGACTTACACAAAGAGTTTTTTCTATTGCATTTTTCATTGTTTTCGGATTTTCAACGGGTTTTCAACCTTTAGCAGGATACAGCTGGGGAGCAAATAATATAGACCGGTTTAAAGATACCTTAAAGGCTGGAATCAAAGGTGCCTCCTTTATTGCTATATTCTTTTTCACGGTATTTCTATTAGGAAAGAATTTTATAGTATCTGCTTTCACTGATGTTGTAGCTGTTCAAGAGTTTAGTATAAAAATGATGAATGCTATGTTGATAGCTCTGCCTTTTATGGGATTTCAAGTGATTATTACCACTATGTTTCAATCAATAGGAAAGGGTAAACCTTCAATGATATTATCTATGGCTAGACAGGGTTATTTCCTGATACCCTTACTTTTAATACTCCCAGATATCTTTGGTTTAAATGGCATTATATATGCTCAGCCAATAGCTGATATTCTAACTTTAATTCTTACGATATTTATGTTTGTACGGCAAATAAGAGATTTCAAGGATATGAATGGACCTCAAGATGATGACAAAATAAAAGAGCCTGCTGTTTAACAGCAAGCTCTTTGTTAGTTTTGAATATTATATACTAGGTCTTTTTCGTATAACATACTTAGGAGTTTAGAAAGTTCAGCTCTTGTTATCAAATCATCGGGAGCAAAAGTTTTTTCGTCCTTACCTTTTATTAGTCCCGCTGAATAAACTTTTAAGAGTCCTTCTAATTCATCTTCATTTAATTCACCAATATCTTCAAAATTTATTGGTTTATAGTCTCCATCAACATTTACTACCTTACCTAAAGATTCCACTACTTCTTTTCTTGTAATACAAGCCTTAGGAATTAAATATCCATCTTTGGTACCTATTATATCGTTTTTGTAAAGCATATATGTTGCTTCAAAGGCCCAATCGCTAACCTGGTCTAAATCTTTTATGTTCACTTCTTTTTCAGGGTTTTCCAACTCTATTATTCGGTTAATCATAACATAAAACTCTTCTTTTGTTACTTCATCATTAGGCTTGAACTCTAAATCTGATTTCCCTTTTACAATTCCTTTTATAAAGAGATTTTCAATATACTCTCTTGCCCAATGATTTTCAATATCTTGAAATTTTATTGTAATATTTTCTTGGTTATTTTCATCATTTTGATTTGATTTTTCATTCTTTTCTATTAAAACCATCCAGTTTCTTGCTGCCCATCCTACTGAATTGCCATTTTCATCCCTTAATTCCTGCCAGTAGTATCCACCTTTGAGTTGAGGATCTCCTATGACAGTATATTCTTCTCCATTAATTGCCTTTCCTATTATTTCACCATCAGGTTCTTGTCTAAGATTAAGGCTTGATCTAGTCTTAATTCTAACCCTATCTCCTTCACTAAAGAGCACTACATCTCCTTTGTGAATTTCTTCCGGATAAGGAATATTTAAAGTTTTATCAGGAAGTCCTTGAGCAGGTAAATAAGTTGCATCTATATAGCTTAACTCTTGATTGTATTCTGTTTCAAGAACTAGATGAATAAGATCCTGATAACAATACTTTTTAGTCCAGGTACTAAAATAATATGGAATCATATTTGGATTGTTGCTCTCCACATATCCATTATATGCCCAAAGTGGAAAATACCAGCTTTCAAGTATGTTAGGATCCATGTTACCTACTGTTGGGATTTTTCGTGAAGCACTCATTTCCCATTTTTCAAGAAGAATTTCAGCTCCTGCTTCTATGTTATAATATATGTCTGTCCTTAATCTGCTATCGTCAAAAGTTCCTCTTGCATTATGAATCTGCATAAGTCCTATACTTCCTGAAGACCCTATCTTAACACTTCCGTCAGATTCGTAATGTTGAAATACTGATTCTGTTCTTGCAATTGCTTTCATAATTACAGAAGGTATTCCTCTTTTTAATGCTACTTCTTCAATCATTGATTCTAATTCTTCTTTGCTGGGATTTAGGTCATCACCGTAAGCTAAGAATATATTTGTTGTTAGAATGATTGTCAGAATTGTCATAAAAAGCATCTTTTTAAAACTCATAACTCTCTCCTAAACTTCATTAATTATTTCATTAACTTTCTTATATATTTTTTCATATTTCCCTTTAGATTCTTCTCTACTTTTATCAACCACGGAATAATATATTTTTAACTTAGGCTCTGTACCTGAAGGTCTTACAACAAAGCTTGAGCCATCTTTAAATATGTATTTTAGCACATTTGATTTAGGAAGTTCAATCTTGTGCCTATCACTTCTAACAAGGTTATAAGAAATTCCTTCTTTATAATCTTTTTTAGTAATGATTTCTCCCTCAAAATAATCATTCATATTCTCAAATCTAAAAGCATTAATGATTTTTTCTATTTTTTCTTTGCCTTCAATTCCTTCTAACTTAATATTTTGAAGTTCATCAATGTAATATCCGTATTTTTCGTAAAGTTTCTCTAATTCTTCTGATAAGGAACTACCTATTTTTTTGAAGTAAGCAGCCATTTCAGATACTATTAGTGCCGCTGATACAGCGTCCTTATCTCTTACATATTCTCCTACTAAGTATCCTGCACTTTCTTCATAACCAAAAAGGTAATTTCTATCATCAGTTTTACTGTATTCTTCTATTTTCTCACCGATAAATTTAAAACCTGTAAGTGTATCTTCACAATCTACTCCATAATCTTCAGCTACAACTCTTCCTAATTCGCTTGTTACAATAGTTTTGATAATTAAAGAATTTTCTTTTATTTCCTTTTTCTTATTTAAAGATTCTAGAATGTAGTAAATTAAAAGGGCTCCAGTTTCATTACCTGAAAGCAACTTGTATCCACCATCATTATCTTTGCATGCTACACCTAACCTATCACAATCAGGATCTGTAGAAAGTATTAAATCTGCATCTACTTCTTTTGCTTTTTTTATACTTAATTCAAAACTCTTTTCATCTTCTGGATTGGGGTATGAAACAGTTGGAAAATTACCGTCGGGTTCCATCTGTTCTTTAACAATATGCAAGTTTTCATAACCCATCTCTTCTAATAATCTTTTAATAGGCACTAATCCTGTCCCATGAAGAGGTGTATAGACAATTTTTATGCTTTTATCTACATTGTTATTTAGACTTAAGGTTTTGCATTTTTCTATAAAAGAATCCTCAATTATTTCCAATATTTCTATTATATTTTCTTTTTCTATTTCTTTTTCAAAATCCGAATACTTAATATCCTTAAAGGTTAATTTATCTATTTCCTTAGTTAGGTCTTCAGACATTTCAGGAACCATTTGGCATCCATAATCCCAGTAAACTTTATAACCATTGTATTCAGGAGGATTGTGGCTAGCTGTAATAATAATTCCTGCATTAGCTTCTAAATATCTCACAGCATAAGATAGCATTGGTGTTGGTCTCAACTCTTCAAAAATATAAGTTTTAATGTTATTTGCAGCTAAAACTGAAGCTGCAACTTCAGCAAAATATCTAGAGTTGTTTCTGCAATCGTAGCAAATTGCTGCAGATGGAGATTTTATATTTTTGCTGTTGATAAAGTCTGCCAAACCTTGGGTAGCTTTTGCTATTGTATATTTGTTTACTCTATTTGTTCCTACCCCCATTATACCTCTCATGCCTCCTGTGCCAAATTCCAAATCTGTATAGAAGGCTTCCTGCAACTCTTCATCCGTCAGTTCAAGTATTTCATTTTTAGTCCCCTTATCGATATACTTGCTTTTCAACCACTCTTTATATTTTTCTTTATATCCCATTATACCCAACTCCTTTATTTTATTAGATTTTTTAAATACTTTTTGAAAGTACTTCCTAATTCTTTATCATCTAATGCAAATTCAACAGTTGCTTCTAAAAACCCTAACTTATTTCCAACATCATATCTTTTGCCTTCAAAAACGTATGAATAAACATTTCTTCTTCTGGCTAATTCTTTTAATCCATCTGTGAGTTGAATTTCATTACCTGCTCCGGGTTTTGTATGCTGAAGTATAGGAAAAATTTCCGGACTTATAACGTATCTTCCTAATATTGCTATATTTGAAGGCGCTTCTTTTACTTTCGGTTTTTCTACCAAGTCTTCTACTTTATAAAGTCTTTCGTTGATTTTTTCACCTTTAACTATGCCGTATTTATCTACTTGACTTTTTTCTACTTCCTGTACTCCTATTATTGTACTATTGTATTCTTCATATTTTTCGATAAGTTGTTTTATACATGGTTTTTTTGACTTTACAATATCGTCTCCAAGCATTACAGCAAAAGGCTGATTTCCTACAAAAGCTTTTGCACAGTATATTGCATGACCTAAGCCCAAAGGTTCTTTCTGTCTAATGTAATGAATATTTCCCAAATTAGATATTTTTTCTACACCTTCTAAAAGCTCTTTTTTTCCTTTACTTTTTAATTTATCTTCTAATTCGTATGATTTATCAAAGTGGTCTTCAATTGATTTTTTATTTCTACCTAATATTATTAAAATATCTTCAATTCCTGCTTCCACAGCCTCTTCAACTATGTACTGTATAGAAGGTTTGTCAAAAATATTCAGCATTTCTTTAGGTTGAGCTTTCGTAGATGGTAGAAATCTTGTTCCTAATCCTGCTGCCGGTATTACTGCTTTTTTTACCTTCATTTTACCTCCTTATGAAAACAATAAAGGAAGATATACTTCCTTTATTCTCTATAACTCTTTTTACTGTCACTTGAAAGCAGTGAACTTTCATATACATCCAACATTTCTAATGCTTTACCTGTACCTTCTGCAACACATGATACAGGATCCTCAGCTATATAAACAGGTACTCCAGTTCTTTTAGCTACAAGTTTATCTAATCCTTTTAACAAACATCCTCCTCCGGTCATTATTATTCCTTTTTCACTAATGTCTGCTGATAATTCCGGTGGTGTTTTTTCTAATACTGCATGAACTGCATCCGCTACAGTTGTAACCGTCTCTTCTAAAGCTTCTAGCATATCTGTTGATGATATAGTCAAGTTCTTTGGTAATCCTGTAACTAAGTTTCTTCCTCTAACTTCTACAAAATTTTCTTCCTCTTCCGGAAATGCTGTACCTATACTTATTTTCAAATCTTCAGCACTTCTTAGTCCTATCATAACATTATATTTTTTTCTTATATATCTCGCTATAGCTTCATCAAATTTATCTCCAGCTATTTTTATAGATTTACTTACCACTATTCCACCTAAAGACAATACTGCTACATCAGTGGTTCCACCACCCATGTCGATAATCATATTACCCGATGGTTTTGATAATTCTACTCCTGCTCCTATAGCCGCTGCTACTGGTTCTTCAATTAAATATGTTTTTTTAGCTCCTGCTTGATTACATGCATCAAGTACGGCTCTTTTTTCTACTTCTGTTACTCCACTTGGTACACAAACTATTACTCTTGGTTTGAATATAGATTTACCTATAGTCTTTTTAATAAAGTATTTAAGCATTTTTTCAGTGATGTCAAAATCTGAAATAACCCCATCTTTAAGAGGTCTTATTGCTACTATATTGCCTGGAGTTCTTCCAAGCATTGATCTAGCTTCTTCTCCTACAGCTAGTATTTTATCTGTATTTCTATCAATAGCAACTACTGATGGCTCTTGTAGAACTATACCTTTTCCTTTAATATATACAAGTACAGTAGCTGTACCTAAGTCGATTCCCATATCTGATCTGATACCCATAATTTCCTCCATTTTCTTTTATTGTCATAAGTTATTATACCTAATATTTTACAATATATAAAGTATTTTAGATATTTTTAATATTTTCTTTTATTTTTATACCTGTAGGTGTTCCTGCAATGCCACCTTTAGCTGTTTCTTTATAATCACTGTGCATATCTTTTCCTATTATATACATAGCTTCTACAACTTCATCAAAAGGTATTACACTTTTTATACCAGCCAAAGCCATTTCTGCTGATATTAGGGCATTTACTACTCCTGATGCATTTCTTTTAGAACACGGAGATTCCACCAACCCTGCTATAGGATCGCACACTAGTCCCATAATATTCTTCAGAGAAATTGATGCCGCATCTAAAGCCATTTCCGGCGTTCCACCAAGCATCTCTACTACGGCTGCTGATGCCATAGCGGCAGCTGCACCACATTCTGCTTGGCACCCACCTTCTGCTCCTGATACAGTAGCATTTATAGTTATTACTTTACCTACTGCCGAAGACGTTAGCAATCCCTTTAATGCATCCCCTTCTTTTAAGTCGAATTCTTCCATTACTGTCAAAACTGCTGCTGGAATTATACCGCTAGATCCAGCAGTAGGAGCTGCACAAATTTTTCCCATGGAAGCATTGTGTTGAGAAGTAGAGAAAGCTTTCATCATTGCTTTATTAATCAAAGGTCCACAAAGGGTATCTTTACTTTCCAATCTTTTTTTAATCTTAAGAGATTCTCCGCCTATTATTCCACCTAGGGTTTTTCTGTTGTTTTTAACACCAGCAGTTGAGGATTTTTTCATAACCTTTAAGACTTCTCTCATTTTTTTCATTACTTCACTTTCCGATGAGTTTGTATCTTCAACTTCACTTTCTAAAGCCAGTTTCCATATAGGTATATTTTTATCACTGCAAAATTTTATAATATCTTTTCCGCTTCTATACATCATCATTCTCCTTAATAGGTAGTATGTATATTACATCTGTCATGTTTTTTATTTTTTTGATTTTATCTACTACCTTTTCCCCTACTATTTCATCGGTCTCTATAACCATTGAAGCTTCTTTTTTATCGTAACCTCTTACTACCTTCATGTTAGCAATATTTACTCCTTCTTCTGCTAAGATACCTGTCACATCTCTTATAATCCCTTTTGCATCTATATGTTTTGTTATAATCGTATAATAATCTCCACTTAATTCAACATTAAAACCATTTATTTCTGTAACAGTAACGGCTCCTCCTCCGATAGAAGATCCTGTTACTGTAACTTTTTCTCCCTTTTTCTTTTCGATTATTATCATTGCAGTGTTTGGATGATTAACTTCTAGTTCCTTTGATTCAAAGTGTATATCTATATCTCTTTCTTTTATTATATTAAGAGAGTTTCTAAGCCTTTCATCGTAAGGTTCCATTCCTAAAAGTCCTGCTGCAATTGCTTTTTTAGTACCATGCCCATCACCAGTCTCTGCAAATGAACCGTGTAAGTATACTAGGATTTTTTTAATATCTTTTTGAGCTGCATATCTTGCTATTTTCCCTAGTCTAGCTGCTCCTGCAGTGTGAGAGCTAGATGGACCTATCATTATAGGACCAAGAACTTCGAATATACTGTTAACATCTTTCATTTTTACTCCTCCAAATTGATACTTAAATATACCTAAAACAATTGAATTATATTATATCACAAACAAGAGTAAATACTAATTGATTATTGTAAAATATTATGTTAATATTCATTAAGGGAATGAAGTGCTCCCCTAGCATATGCTAAAACTGCTTTAAAGGCTGATGACTTCTGCAAACCAAAGTGCAGAACATCGGTTTTTTTGTTTATCAGGAGGTATTTATGTTATTTAGTTTATCATTAATTATGATTATAGGTTTTACCTTAAGTGGGATCTTTAACCGTATTAAAATCCCAGGAATAATTGCAATGATTTTAACCGGGATTATTTTAGGTCCATATTCTTTAGATTTAATTTCTTCAGATATTTTAAATATTTCTCCGGATTTGAGAGAAATTGCTTTAATAGTTATCTTATTAAAAGCTGGTTTAACCCTGGATTTGGAAGATTTGAAAAAAGTTGGTCGCCCGGCTTTTCTTCTAAGCTTTATCCCAGCTACTTTAGAAATTGCTGCTATAACAGTTTTAGCTCCCTTATTATTTAATATGCCCTATATTGAAGCTGCAATTTTAGGTACTGTAGTAGCTGCCGTTTCACCAGCAGTAATTGTCCCTAGAATGATTTTTTTGATTCACCATGGATTTGGTAAAGAAAAAAGCATTCCCCATATGATTTTAGCTGCAGCTTCAGTAGACGATGTATTTGTAATAGTTTTGTTTACTGCATTTTTAAATATGTATAAGGGTAGTGGATTTAGTTTACTATCTCTGATTTCCGTTCCAATCTCTATTGTCTCTGGTGTAATTCTAGGGATTTTAGTAGGACTGATTTTAATATGGTTTTTCAAAAAAATTCACATTAGAGATACTATCAAAGTTATGATAATTTTAAGTGTTTCTTTCCTACTTGTAACCTTTGAAGATCTTTTTACAGGCTACATAAGGGTATCTGGTTTGTTAGCCGTAATGTCCCTAGGTATTACTATTTTGAAATTTTATGGAGTATTAGCTAAAAGATTAATGAGTAAATTTTCTAAAATTTGGGTAGGTGCTGAACTACTACTTTTTGTTCTAGTAGGTGCTGCAGTTGATATATCTTATGTAGGAAATGCTGGACTTTATTCGGTAATTTTGGTTTTTACCGCCTTAACATTAAGAATGCTAGGTGTTAACTTGTCATTAATTGGAACAAAGTTAAATAGGCAGGAAAAGATTTTTTGCTCTCTATCTTATTTACCTAAAGCAACCGTTCAGGCTGCTATTGGAGCAGTTCCTTTATCCTATGGGGTAGGTTCTGGTAATTTGATATTGACAATAGCCGTTTTATCTATAGTTATTACTGCTCCTATAGGGGCAGCAGGAATAGATATAACTTATAAAAAATTTCTTAAAAAGAATTGATTTCACCAATAATCTTGATATGAAATGAAACTAATTATATAATTAGTTAACTAAATAAAATTGAGGTGCATAAATGTATTATACTAAAAGTATAGAAGAAATTAGAAAAGAACTTGATGTAAGTTTAGACAAGGGTTTATCAAATAAAGAAGTAGAGGAAAGAAAAAACAAATACGGGCTTAATAAAATAAAAGAAAAAGAGAAAAAAAGCCTGGTATCTATTTTTTTATCTCAATTAAAGGACGTCTTAATCTATGTACTTCTTGGAGCTGCTGCAATAACTTTTATTATCGGTGAACATGTAGATGGTATCATTATACTGCTAGTTGTACTGTTGAATGCTGTAATTGGAGTAGTCCAGGAAAACAAAGCTTCTCAAGCAATAGCAGAACTTAAAAAAATGGCATCTCCCAGAGCACTAGTAAAAAGAGATGGCAAAACTATAGAAATAGATTCTGAAGAAATTGTTCCTGGAGATGTTGTAATATTAGATGCCGGCAGATTTGTCCCTGCCGACATAAGACTTACAGATAGTGCCAATTTAAAAATCGAAGAATCATCATTGACTGGAGAATCAGTACCTTCAGAAAAAAACCACGAGAAGATTTTTGATAATAAAAAAATTCCTGTAGGAGATAGGGTTAATATGGCTTTTTCATCTACCGTTGTGTCTTACGGACGAGGTGAAGGTATAGTTGTTAGTACCGGGATGGATACTGAAATTGGTACCATCGCTAAAAATCTCGAAGAAGACAAAGAGCTTACCCCTCTACAAGAAAGACTTGAAGAATTAGGTAAAGTTTTAGGATTTATTGCTGTTGGTGTATGTGTTTTGATTTTTGCAATAGCATATTTACAAGGAAAAGATTTATTTGATATGTTTTTAACTGCAATAAGTTTAGCTGTTGCAGCTATTCCTGAAGGATTAGCCGCTATAGTAGCTATAGTTTTAGCTTTAGGTGTAACTAGAATGTCAAAAAGAAATGCCATAGTCAAAAGACTTCCTGCAGTTGAAACATTAGGATCTGTAAATGTAATCTGTACTGATAAAACAGGTACCTTGACACAAAACAAAATGACGGTAATGGAATTTTACACTTTTGAAAATCGAGAAGAAGTAAAGACCGAAAGAATAGAAGATATAAATAGCACAGAAAAAGATCTAATAAAAACCTTTGTACTGTGTAATGATGCTACCTTTGAAGATGATGAAGGAACGGGAGATCCTACGGAAATAGCTCTCGTCGAATTTGGTGATAAATATAACCTTTCTAAAAAGAGTTTAAACAAAGATCATCCAAGAGTTTCCGAAAGACCTTTTGATTCGGATAGAAAATTAATGTCGACCTTAAATAAAGAAGGAGATAAGTTTAGAGTTAATACTAAAGGTGCTATAGACAATTTACTTAAAATATCTACTAAAGTATTAATCAACGGTAAGGTAGAAAACTTATCTGAGGATATGAAAAAAGAATTTTTAAAGGTATCTGAAAACATGTCTTCAGAAGCTCTAAGGGTCCTTGCTTGTGCTTACAAATACACAGATAGTAAAATTCAACCTAAGGATATGGAAAAAGAATTGATATTTATAGGCTTTGTAGGTATGATAGATCCTCCTCGTATGGAAGTAAAAGATTCTATATTAGAAGCAAAATCAGCAGGAATAACTCCAATAATGATTACCGGAGACCATAAAGTAACAGCTTTAGCAATAGCTAAAGAACTGGAAATTGCCAAAAGCATAGAAGAAACTATTGAAGGTTCTGAATTAGATGATATGAGTGATGAAGAACTATCAAAAATAATAAAGAAATATAAAGTATTTGCTAGGGTTTCACCAGAACATAAAGTTAGAATAGTAAAATCCTATAAGAAAAATGGCAACATAGTATCTATGACAGGAGATGGAGTAAATGATGCTCCTTCTCTTCAGAGTGCCGACATTGGTGTAGCTATGGGCATAACAGGAACTGATGTAGCCAAAGGTGCCAGCGACATGATTTTAACAGATGATAACTTTACAACTATTATTCATGCTGTAGAAGAAGGTAGAAATATATATAAAAACATAAAAAAATCTGTTGTTTTTTTACTTTCATGTAACTTGGGTGAAGTAATTACTATACTGCTTTCAATAATATTCTTATGGCCTATACCTTTACTTCCTACTCAAATTCTTTGGATTAATCTAATCACAGATTCACTTCCAGCTATTTCATTAGGTGTAGATCCTGGAGATAAGTCTGTTATGAATGAATCCCCTAGAGATCCAGAAGAAAATTTTTTTGCCGGTGGTGTAGGCTATAAAGCTGCTGCAGGAGGTATTATGATAGGACTCCTGACTTTAGGTGCCTTTTACATAGGATTGAGAAGTAATGGGTATTCGCCGAATGCAGACAACATTCCAATTGAGGTTCTAACTTATGCTAGAACTATGGCTTTTGTAGTACTTGCAACTTCTCAACTATTCTATTCTCTGTCAATGAGAAACGACAAAAAAACAATTTTTAAAATTGGATTTTTGTCGAATAAGTATTTGATTGGTTCAGTTTTTTTAGGATTGCTTCTTCAATTAGGTATAATTTCCATACCTTTTTTATCTAATGCCTTTAAGGTTGTAAACCTAAGTATTGACGACTGGGGTATAGTATTACTACTAGCAGTAATTCCATTTACATTTAGAGAAATTTATAAATTAATTAGATTCTCCCCAAAGTCCTAAATTATTTTCTCTAGCAAGTTTTTCAGCTTCCTGGAGAATTTCATTATATTTAACATCTGGAGGATATGTACCTGCAAAGGCATATCCCTCTTTTACTATTTTTTCATTATAAAAAGTACCATCTTCTAAATATATATATCTTAGAAGTCTTCCGTAATCATCGGTTTCCGAAACATCTTTCTCTAAATATATGGTTTCACCTTCCAAGTTATCCTTAGTGTATCTACTAGCTTCTTTACCAAAGTATTCAGGATCTCCCGCTTCTTTAACACTTTCTGGAGTATTAATTCCTATCATTCTAACTCTTTCTCCTCGTGAAATAACTATAGTGTCACCATCTACTGTTCTTTCAACTACAGTTTTTTCCATATTTTCATAATTTTCAAAAGTTTTATCTGAACTAATCATATTGTAAGCTATAAGTATTATTATAATAACCAGCGCTGGCCTAGGTATGCTTTTGATTTGACTAATTTTCATTGTCTTCTTCCTTCTCTAATATTTGTGTAAATACCTCTACTAATTTAGGATCAAACTGTGACCCAGAAAATTTTCTTAATTCTTCAATAGCTTCTTCTTTACTTTTAACTACATTATAAGGCCGGGATGATGTCATTGCATCATAGGCATCTACTATGGACAGTATCCTTGAGAGAAGAGGAATATCTTCCTCTTTTAAACCCTGAGGATAACCTGAACCGTCCCATCTTTCATGGTGAGATAATATATATTCTGCAATATGGGCAATATCCGGTGAAGATAGTGCTATTCTATAGCCTATTTCAGGGTGTTTTTTTATTTCTTCCCATTCTTCTTCAGTAAGTTTTCCTTCTTTGCTTAATAATTGGTTATCAATTCCAACTTTACCCAAATCATGTAAGTTTGCTGATAAAACTAAGTCATCTATTGTATCTTGAGAAAGTTCTAATTTTTCTCCTATTTTCTGAGAATATTTTATTAGTCTTTCAGCATGTTCTTCAGTTTCCTGACTTTTCTCAAACATAGTTGCTTGAATAGAGGCAAGTATAGCATTTTGAGAACTTCTTCCTTCTAATATCTTTCTTTTCTTCATGAAATCTTCTGCTTCATTTAAAGCTTTTTCTATAGAGTTATTAATACTATTTTTTGTGCAATATCCTATAGAAATATTTATGCTATATTTTTTCCCAGAAATCAAAACTGCCTTTTCTTTAAATTTAACTTTTATTTTTTCGACAATTTTTAATACTTGATTTTTTTGTGTGTTTGGTAGTATAAATGTAAAATCATCTCCACCAGTTCTAGTAAGAACTACATTTTTACCAGCAAATTTTTTAAGAGCTTCTGCAGTCTTAATAATAAATTCATCTCCTTTTTCCTGACCGAAGGCATCATTTATTAATTTAAGACCATTTATATCACAAATTATTATAGAAAGAGGGTGATATTTTTCTTGGTTTAATTCTACCTTGATTTTTTCTAAATATCTTCTATTATATAATCCTGTTAAATAGTCGTGATTATACAGGTATTGAATTTCTCTCTCTTTATTTTTTCTTTCAGTAATATCTATTATTAAACCTTCAAGAGATTCAACTTCACCCTTTTCATCGTAAATAGGTTGTCCTTCCTCAAATACCCATTTTTCTTCACCATTTGCTGTTATTATTGGATACTCATAGACAAATTTTTTATCTTCTTCTACTACATCAACCCATTTATTCCAAATTTTATCCCTGTATTTTGGTTTTATGACGTCATTAAAATACACTTTCTTTTTAATCATTAAATCTTCAACTTTGTAGCCTGTTAGCTTTTCCCATCCCTCAGACACAAATTCCATAGTCCAGTTTTTATCAAATTTGCACCTATATGCTATTCCTGGTAGGTTTTTTAATAAAATACTTTTATTTCTTTCGCTTTCAAATAGTTCCTCCTTAGCTAACTTCCTTTCATTAATATCTTCAAGGATCGCTATATAATATTTATCATCACCTTCCATATCTAGAGGATGAATGGTAAGCTTAACCCATATATAGGTTCCATCTACATTCATATATCTTTTTTCTAAAGTATAACCATTTATTTTTCCTTCTTTAAATTGATTAAAAAGATTTATATCTTTTTCTAAATCTTCAGGATGAGTAAGAGACATCCAGGTTTTTCCCGTGTAATTTTCTCTATTCATACCTGTAATTTTCATGTGTTTGTCATTAACATAAACAACTTTTTTAAAGTTTTTAATTACGGCTATTCCTACTGGTATTTTTTCAAATATTATTTTAAAATTCTTATCACTTAAATCATCTATTTGAGATTCTAGAGACATTATTTTAGCTCCTTATTATTTTAATATATTGAATTTACTAACTATTTATTGTACCATAGAATAGTACATTCATAAAGTTGAAAATCAATCCTTGTATCAAAATTCTTTTTTGTTTGTATATAGTTGAAATAATCTTGAATTTTAGGAGTATTTAATGTCTAACAAGAAAAAAACATTATTATCTATAAGCCTATCAATATTTATTAGTTTTTTATTTTTATATTTAATATTAAAAATATTTCAAAGAAAAGAATTATATGTGTTCTTTAAAGATAAATTATTAATTTTTTTAGAATTCAATTTTATATTAATTTTTAATTCTCTATTATTTATTAATTTTAATATAATTTTTGAAAAATCAAATTATAATAACCAAAATTCTAGGTATCTTTTTAGAGTTTTATTTTCTATTTTCTTATTATTGATATCTCTTGGATATATATATTATGAACATTATAAATTTGATTTATTTACGATTCTTTTTTATTCGAATTTTACTAAGTATTTATTCTTTAGTATATTTATATCATTGTTAATATCAACAAATATAAAGAAGTTGTATAACCAAGTCTTTGAAATGATAGTTTTTATTAAAAACAATTTAAAATTATCTTACACCTATCTATTTTTAGTATCTCCTATAGCTGGATTAGCTATTATAGAGGTTCTGAATTTAAGTACTTTAGAATCAGTTAATCTAGACTTTATTTTTATTAATTTACTTTTATACGAAATTATACATGTGTTCTTTTATGTTTTATTTAGGAAAATCAAGATTACCTCTACTATTTCTTTAATGATAATTTACTTTATAGGAATAGCAAATTACTTTGTCATAGATTTTAAAGGTATCCCTATAGTTTTTAGTGATTTACTATCTATAACTACAGCTTTTAGTGTTTCTGGAGCATACGAGTTTAAATTAAATTCTCAATTTTTCTTATCCATGTTTATATTTGTTTTACTTATTATATTAATGATAATTATTCCAGAAAAAAAACAAGAATCAAAAAATAATGAAGCAATAAGATCTATTATTGTATTTTTTCTTTTAATAATTATAAATAATTTCGTATACAGCTCAGGTTTGTATTTCCAAGATACTTCCCATGGTCACTGGGATCCTTCAATGAAATTTGAAAAATATGGGTACCTATCAAGTTTTATGTATGATTTTAATAAATCACTTAAAGTTGATATAGAAAATTATTCAGTTAAAGACGTGGATAAAATACTATCCAACTATGAGAATATTAAAGAATCTTCTTCTAGAAAACCAAATATAATAGTAGTAATGAATGAGGCCTTTTCAGATCTTAGTATTTTAGGTGACTTCGAAACAAACGAAGCTTATCTTTCATATTTTAATAGCTTACAAAACAACACAATTAAAGGAATTTTAACTACTTCTCCTGTAAGAGGTTCCGGAACTGGCTTTACAGAGTTTGAATTTTTAACCGGGAATTCTATGGCATTTTTAAGAGGAACTAACCCTTATGTTCAGTACATCAATTCAGATATGCCATCAATAGTTTCTACTCTTAAAGATCAGAATTATCAAGCCTTAGCAATGCATCCATATAAAAAAACTAGCTATAACAGAGTTAGTGTATATTCTCATTTTGGATTTGAAGATTATATTACCATGGAAAATTTTAATGACCCTGAAACTGTCAGGGGTAATATAAGCGATTTAGAAAATTATAAGAAATTAATAGAATTATATGAGAATAGAGATAAAGAAAAATCCTTTTTTATTTTTAATATTACTATGCAAAATCACGGTGGTTATGTAGACACAGGTTATAAATTCAATAATCCTATAGAAGTTACCTCTTTTGAGGTACAGGAAGATGTTAATGTATTTTTATCTTTAATGAAAGAATCCGACTTAGCTTTTAAATACCTAATAGATTATTTTAGTGAAGTTGAAGAAGATACTATAATTTTAATGTTTGGTGATCACCAGCCAATGCTAGATAATGATTTTCTTGAAAATGTATATAAAAAGCCTCTATCAGAGTTTACTCTTGGAGATAAATCCAAGTTATACCAGGTTCCTTTTATAATTTGGAGTAACTATGACATACAGGAAGACTATATCGATAATATTTCTATAAATTATCTATCTACCTTGCTTTTAGATACAGCAGGATTGAAAAAAACTACTTATCAAATATACCTCTCTTCATTAAGGGAAAAACTTCCAGTTGTAGTAGCTAACTTTTATGGTAATCCTAGGGGTGAGTTTTTTAGTTATGAAACTGATACAGAATACGATAATTACTTAAAAGAATACGAAATAATTCAATATAATTACCTGTTTGATTTAAAAAACAGGCTTGATAAATACTTTTATCTTAAGAAATAATTTAAGAGGTGATTTTTTTGAAAAGTAGACTTAATACAGAAAAAAAAGTTTTTAGAGATATGGTTGTTCTTTACTGTAAAAAAAATCACACAGTAAATTCACCATGTGAAGAGTGTAAAAAAATAATAGATTATGGATTTAAGAAAATCGAAATCTGTCCTTATGGCGAGTCAAAGCCTTTTTGTTCAAAATGCTCTATTCATTGTTATGAAAATAATATACAAAAAAAGGTAAAAGAGATTATGAGATACTCAGGTCCCAGAATCATCTTTTACCATCCTATTACTAGTTTAAAACACTTAATTTCCTCAATTTTTAAATCTTAACTTTATCCAATTCTTGAAGATCATATAAGTCAATAATATTCATGAGTTTTATTGGATATTGGGGATCTGTCGCATAACCTGCCCTTTTTACAGCCCAGGCTCCCATAGTACTATCAAACATTACTTCTCTAAAACCTTCATATCTTTCCAGGTTTAATAGTATATTCTTATGATCCTTCCAAGCTTCATTCTCATTATTGTACGCTCTAAAATAATCATCTACTCTATAGGTCACTCCGTTATATACTTCCCAAGTATTGGAAATAATTGACCCTTTGGTTCCTTCTCCTTTAATTCCAAATAGGTTGTATGAGAATTTACCACTGTATTTATCTACTGGAACGTACTGTCCCCATCCAGTTTCCAATATTGCTTGAGCAGTTTGGAGTGCAGCCGACATACCTGTTTTTTCTCTAGAATCCAAAGCCAATTCTGAAGCAAATTCCTTAAATTTATCTTTCTCAACAATTGGTTTTGAAGAATATAACTCGTCTAGGTAAACATTAAACTCAACTTCTTCTGTAACCAATACTTGTCCTTCGTACATGCCCTCAGCTTTAATAGTCATTTTACCTCTATCTGTACCAACAGGATTATACACAGCATTGTTGTCATCGGTCGAATCTTCGTATATAACTCTTTTAGAGCCATTTTCTTTATCCGTTAATATATATTTTAGATTTTCTATTTCAACATTTGAATTATATCCTAATTCTTTTTCTCCAGTTACTACTTCATCCGGTCCTATACCTTTAAATTCTAATACAGGTTTTCCGCTTACTGATACTTTCACCCAAGGACTATCGTGAATTTCTCCTCTCGTATCTTCCACTCTCACCTTTAATTCGTACTCTCCAGCTTCATCAGGAGTAGGAAACCAGAGATACCCACCGTAAGGTATGGTTTTTAAAATTCTTTCTTCTTCTGTCCCGTAATCTCTTATTAAATAATGAGTTTCATTTACATTGAAGTTTCTATTTGCTATTAAATATACAGAATCATTTATCTCCATGTCTTGGGAAACTCCATTAAGGCTCAGCTCTCTTTCCTGATAAAAATTAGCATTTATTCCTTCACTTTCATAAGTATTATCATTTTCATCATAAGCTAAAACCTTTACTTCATATGCTCCGTTGTTTTCATAAGTTGGTGTCCAGGTGTAGGTTCCCAAAGGATCCTGTTCTCCGGAAATTATTGTTCTCCCAGATTCAATATCCGTCAATTGGTACTTAACGTATTTCGGAAAAAAATTCATAGTATTACTTAAAGTAATACTGCTATTGTATGTTTTCCCTTCTTCAATTCCTTCTAAGTTTATTTGAGGATCTATATCTATTTTTACATTGACTACATCTCCTGCAGTAAAAACATCATCATTATAAACTGCAGCTACTAATAATTTATCTCCTTCATCTTTCATTTTAGGAATGTATTTAAGATTAGCATCTTCGGTACTTTCTCTATCTACTACAAAACCTTCGGAAGTATCTTTATCTATTAGCATTAACCTGATTTCATTACCTTCACTTTCTAACTCTTTGGAAATTTCTATTGATATTTTTTCTTCACCTTCTATTACGTCACCATCTTTATGGGAAGTTATTTCAAAATCAAAAAAATTCTCTACTTCTGATGATTCTTCTGAGTTTATATAAACAGTCCTACTTTCTCCATCCCACTCAATTCCTATACCTAATGCATTGCTTATTAATCTTAAAGGTACATAAGTCCTATCTCCGTTTCCTAAATTATGGATTTGAGGTTCTACGTCACTTAATCCAAAATCTTCCCCATTATATTTTACTAAATAGCTATCTATTTTTAAGAAAACTTCTGAGTTTCCTCGAATAGCAGTTACACTTCTTTCTTCACCATCCCATTTAACTTCTCCACCAATTTCTTCAAAAACAAATCGAATAGGTACTAAAGTCCTATCATTAACAATAATTGGTTCAGACAATTCAGTAATGTCCTTGCCGTTTACTACTAATCTTACTTGATCAATTCCTTGAACTTCAATTAAATTTAATGGACTAGTTATTAATGTTAAAATTAATAGAATTGAAACTATAAAATATAGTTTTTTTATCTTACTCATAAGATCACTCCTTTTTTGTTATTTCTATTATACCATTAGACGCCTTATTAATAAAATAGTTCAAAAAAACTGCTCAATTTTTTATTGAGCAGTTTTTTGAATATATAAATAAGAGGGATTTTTTAACCAAATCTTCCAGTAACATAATCTTCTGTTCTTTTATCTCTTGGGTTTGAAAAGACTTTTTTTGTATTATCAAATTCTATTAACTCTCCCATAAGAAAAAATGCTGTTTTATCTGATATTCTTGCAGCTTGCTGCATTGAATGCGTAACTATTACTATCGTATAATCTTTTTTCAATTCATCTATAAGTTCTTCTATTTTATAGGTAGCTATAGGGTCTAGTGCTGAAGTAGGTTCATCCATTAAAATAATTTCCGGTTGTACTGCTAAAGCCCTTGCTATGCAGAGTCTTTGCTGTTGTCCTCCTGAAAGTCCATAAGCATTGTCATTTAGTCTATCCTTCACTTCTTCCCATAAGGCAGCCCCTTTTAGACTAGATTCTGTAATTTCCATTAATAAACCTTTATCCTTTATTCCGTGTATCTTAGGACCGTATACAACATTCTCATATATGGACTTTGGGAAAGGATTAGGTTTTTGGAAAACCATTCCTACTTTTGTTCTCAATTCTTCTACTCTAACAGACTTATTAAAAATATCTTTCCCATCATATATGATTTCCCCTTCAGTCTTAACTATAGGAATATTTTCTATCATCCTATTTAAAGTCTTTATAAATGTAGATTTACCGCAACCGGATGGACCTATTATTGCTGTTACTTTATTTCTTTCTATTTGTAAATCAATATTTTTTAATGCCTGATTTTTCCCATACCATAAATTTAAATCTTTTACATCAAATGCTAAATCATTTTTATAATCAGACATGTTTTTCACCGCTTCACTCATTTTCATCATCCTTTTTAAAATTTCTTTTGAAACTTATTTCTAATTATTATTGCAGCTGAATTCATTAGAAAAAGTACTCCTAATAAAACTACAATTGTGGCTGCAGCCAAGTTTGCATATTCAGGGGTTAATACTGTATCTAAAGTCCAGTAATATATTTGTATTGGTAATGCTGTAAAATCATCAAATATACTATTTGGGGTAGTAAGTATTAACGTTGGTATTCCTAAAACTACAAGAGGTGCAGTTTCTCCTATTGCCCTAGATATAGAAAGTATTGACCCTGTTAATATTCCAGGTAAAGCAACAGGTAAGACTACCTTTTTTATAGTTGTCCATTTTGTTGCCCCCATTGCTAAGGATGCTTCTTTTAGAAATCCCGGCACTGCTCTTATAGCTTCTTGACTTGATACTACAATGATTGGCAACACAAGTAGTGATAAGGTCAATCCTCCTGCTAAAATACTTGATCCTAAATTCATCATCCTTGAGAACACTGTTAATCCTAAAAGTCCAAATATAACCGATGGAACACTGGCTAAATTAGAAATATTTGTATTGATAATCCTTTTTATTTTACCATTAGATGCATATTCTTCAAGATATACTGCAGTAGATACTCCCAGTATTAAAGTTACTGGTATCACTATTAAAGTTAAGTATACCGAACCTAAAATAACACTAAAAATACCTGCTCTTTCAGGAAATATTGATAATTTCCCAGTCAAGAAATTAACATTTAACCATCCGATACTATCTACGCCTATTCTATATAGTAATATTACAAGTACTAATATTGCAAAAACCAGAGATAAAGAAAAAATATATCTTGAAATACGACTTAATTTTATCCTTCTGCTTATTCTCTTTTCACTTATTTCTATTTTGAATTTTTCCTGTTTTTTTTGATTCATATCAATATCTTCTTCCAAAATTTGGGATTCATAACTCATCTTAATACTCCTCTCTATATTTGTGAGAGATATATTGTGCCAACATATTCATACCTAAAGTAAAAATAAACAACAGTAATCCTACAGCGTAAAGACTGTAGTATCCCGTAGTACCGCTGGCAGCATCACCGCTGGTAAATTCTACTATATATCCCGTCATCGTCTGCATAGATTGAGTTATATCAAAGGTGAAATTCTTTGAACTTCCACTTGCAATTGTAACTATCATTGTTTCTCCTATTGCTCTAGATACAGCTAATACTATAGATGCCATTATCCCTGAAATAGCTCCTGGTATTACAACTTTAAGTGCAACTTCTAATTTAGTTGAACCTAAACCGTAAGCCCCTTCTTTCATTATTTCCGGAACAGAATTCATAGCATCCTCTGATAGTGATGTTATTAGGGGAATAATCATTATTCCCATAACTATACCCGGACTCAGAACATTTTTTGCTCCTAAGCTTGGTATTAGTTTCATAAGCATTGGAGTTACAAATGAGTAAGCAAAGAATCCGTAAACTATAGTTGGTATTCCTGCTAATACTTCTATTATAGGCTTTAAAAGTTTTCTGATCTTATCTGAGGCAAATTGACTAAGATATATTGCCGCTGCCAGTCCTATTGGAGCTGCTACTACAATAGCTATTACAGTAGTAAATAATGTTCCATTTATTAGAGGAAGTATTCCAAAGCTTGGATCGGCATTCAAGGGTGCTAAATCAGTACTAAAAATTTCTTTAAGTGGTACAGCAGCAAAAAACTTTGATGCATCTATTATTAAAGTAAGGAGGATTCCTATAGTTGTTATAATAGAAATAGATGCCATTAAAAGAAAAAATACAGGCATTATTTTATCTAATTTATTTTTTTTATTTATAATATTTTCGTGGATTATGTCTCTAACTTTCATATCGTCATTCATCATTATCACTCCATTACAATCTATTAATAGCTAAAAGACTCTTCGATTTCACTAAGAATGACTACTATGTCATTCAAAGTGAAACGAGGAATCTTAAAGCTTTTGATTTTACTTTGGATATTAATCTATTCTATACTTCCAAGTTTTTGCTGGTACTCTTCGTATACTGAGTCAGGCATTGGAGCAAATCCATTTTCTCCTGCTAATCTTTTAGCTCCTTCATCAGATACTACGTATTGAGCAAAATTTAGAACTTGAGGTTTTTCTTTAGCATACTGTAAGTTAACATATGTAAATACCGGTCTTGTAAATCCTGCATAGTCTAAATCTTCTCCAATAGTTTCTAAAGATGGAGCTACTGGACCATTACCAAAATCTATAGATATAGCATTTAATTTATCTTGGTTACTTACATAGTATCCAAACCCGAAAAATGCAATTGCATTTTTATCTTTAGACACTAAGTCAACTAAAGTTGAGTATTCTTGTTGTAAATTTACTGTTGATACTAAGTCCTGTTCATCTAAAATTACTTCATAGAAAAATTCATATGTACCGTGATTTTCGTTTGGACCGTAAAACTTAACTTCTTCTGAAGGCCATTCCGATCTTATATCTGACCATAATACCTTGTCGTCTTCTCTATATGCACCTGATATATACATCTTAACCACTTCTTCTTCTGTCATTTCAGTAGCCCAGTCGTTATCTTTGTTAATAACCATTGTAAGACCATCATAAGCTAATTTTATTTCCATGATATCTTCGCCCATTTCCAGACCATTTTCTTTAAGTTGTTCTACTTCTGAATCCTTGATAGCTCTAGAAGCATCTGATAAATCTGTTTCTCCTGGGATAAATTTTTTAAATCCTGCACTTGAACCGGCTCTACCTACTTGTACACTTACTTCTGGTTCTTCATTAACCATATACTCTTCTGCTATATGGGCCATAAGCGGATAAACAGTACCAGAACCATCTACGATTACCTGTCCGGATAATTCTTCTGCTGGTTCTTCTGATTCTGCTGGTTCTTCTGATTCTGCTGGTTCTTCAGCTGGTTGGGAGCAACCTACTGCTGCTGCCATTATTAAAACTAGAACTAATAATAGTGATACAAATTTTTTCTTAAACATTTAAATCCTCCTATGATATAAATCAAATTATTTTTATACTCAATCATTAAAATAAATTATGATAAGTATTTTGTTAATTCAAAGTGTAGCACAGGAGATTATATTATGTGTTGACTCTAAGTTAATAGAATGTTAAATCCATGTTAAGTTGAAAAATCCTTGCTATTTACTTTAATACAATAACATTATATAATTAAGTAATATAAAGAATGGGGATGATAATATGACTAAGGGTGTAAAGCAAACATTAGCTTTAATAGGTGGAGGCATTCTGCTTTTACTTTTAATAATTGTATTCAACCAACTTCATCAGATTTTTCTAACTACATCTGCAATCAATCCAACCTTAGGTCAGGTAGTAACTGTACTTCTTGGTTTAATTTTTGCTGTAATTTTTTTAATTCCTGTTTTTGGATACATAAAACTTAGAAAACCATTAGAAACCCCTGATGAAAATGATGAATTAGCATATAATAATTATCTAAGGAATTTGAAATCTAGACTGTACAGAAATAAGTATATAAAAGAAAAAGAATATGAATTTGATGAATCAAAACCTTTAGTTGAACAAATTGAAGGTGCTTTAGATATTTTAAATAAAGAAACTTTTAGTATTATGAGAGAAACTTCTTCTACAGTATTTATAACTACTGCAGTTTCACAAAATGGTGTTTTAGATAGTGTTTTTGTACTCATTAACCTATCTAAATTAGTATGGAAAGTTAGTCACATATACAATCAAAGGCCAAACATAAAAGAAATTTTTTACCTATATATAAATGTAGCCGGCACTGTATTAATGGCAAGAGAAATAGAAGACTTAGCTATTATGGATGAACAGCTGGAGCCGGTAATCAATTCTTTAATAGGAGGAAGTTTAAGTAACCTTGTTCCAGGAGCTACTGCAGTTACTAATTTAATTATAAATTCTATAATTCAAGGATCTGCCAATGCATTTCTCACTTTAAGAGTTGGAATTATAGCTAAGAAATACTCTGCTAGCATAACTAAAGTTGATAAGAGATGGATTAGGAGGTCTGCATCTATTGAAGCCGCTGGTGTATTGGGACAAGTTGTACAAAAAAACTCCTTATCTATAGTAAAAGCTTTTGTTTCAGCTTCTAAAAAAGCTACTATAGATAAAACAATTGATAAGGTCAAATCCGGTGCAACAAAAACTGGAGACTTTGTTAAAGATATTTTTAAAAAATAAATATGAGAGGACATATATGATGAGACAAACTGTATTAGAATTAAAATCCCTAGTTGTTTTTAGAAACATTCTTGGTAAGGAAGTTGTAAGTAACTTAGTAAAGTTGCTTTCATCAGAAAATAAAAGTACTTTAGAAAAAATAGAAGCCTATTCGGAATTTACTTCTTCCCTTTTTAAGAAGAATACAAATTTTAGCAAGTACCTCCTTGATGTAGTATTGGAAGATGAAAATATCTATATAAAAAAAATTGGCAACAACATGAAAGTTGAAGAAAATATAGAAAAATCCCTCAAAGAAGAGTTATTAATCCTTCAAAAAGTGAGCAGGTTAAAATCTAGAGATATTAAAAATACTATTGATTATAATGGCTTTTTACCGGATTGGAATAATAAAGATTATGATTTTTACAGCAGGTATATGGATAGGATTGATAACATATCCTCTTATGGATACGGTATGTATTCAAAACATCACACTTTTAGAGCCTTAGATGGCAAAATAATTCCAGTTAAAAATCCTGATGGAATTACCCTGTCAGATTTGAAAGGATATGAAAGAGAACGTAAGCTTGTTCTAGATAACACTACTGCTTTAATCAATAAAAAACCTGCAGCAAACGTATTACTTTACGGAGATGCTGGTACGGGTAAGTCTTCAACTGTAAAAGCTATAGTTAATGATTACAGGAATATGGGATTAAGATTAGTTGAGATCTCAAAGAAACAGATTAAAAATGTTCCTATGATAATGGATATATTAGGTAAAAATCCATTAAAATTTATATTATTTATCGATGATTTGTCTTTTACTAAAAACGACGATGAATTTGGGGAACTAAAAGCTATCCTTGAAGGGTCTATTTATTCTAAACCTTCTAATATAGCAATTTATGCAACCAGTAATAGAAGACACATGGTAAAAGAAACTTTTTCTGATAGAGATGGAGATGATTTACACTTAAGTGAAACTATAGAAGAAATTTCTTCTCTTTCTGATAGGTTCGGTCTTATGGTAAGCTTTTACCGTCCTGATAAGGAAGATTTTTTAAGTATAGTAAAAGAAATGGCTCATCAATATAGTATTAATATGCCCGAGGATGAACTTGAAAAAGAAGCTGAGAAATTTGCTGTTAGAAGAAGCGGACGATCTCCTAGAATAGCTAGGCAGTTTATTCAATACCTTCAAACAAAAAAATAACATCCCGGCTTAAGCCGGAATGTTTTATTTTTCAAAGTAAAATCCTTGAACTAGTTCTATTCCTAATTTTTTCATAAGTTTAAAGTCTACTTCATCTTCTACAAAATCTCCTATTACTGATGTGTTTTGAGTCTTAATATAATTTAAAATTCTTTTAACGGATTCCCTAATATCTTTATTTTTTTTGCTTTTGTTTAAAATTTCTCTATTCAATCTTGCAAATCTAGGCTTACAAGATAGCATAAGAAGATCGTTAGAATTCTTTCTTCCTATATTAGCTAAGGATATTCCTATACCTCTTTCATTGGCTTCTTTCTTTATTTTTATCATCTGATTGATTTCTAAATTTACTGGCATCCACATTTCGAAAATTATTTTTATATTTTCGCTGCAATTTAAGGAAGTTTCTGATATAAATTCTTTGCTTATTGGATAAGGTCCATGGGTTAAAAAGAGATAATTCCCTTCAAAATCACTGCAGATTTTTTGATTTATTTTAAGGTTATTAATACTTGCCCTATCTAGTTGCCTGTACATACCTACTTCATATGCAAAGGATATCAGATCTTCTGTATTTAAAAAAAGTTTACTTTTAACCCTTAGTTTGGCACTGTACCCAATTATTTCTCTAGAATTTATATTGTAAATTGGTTGAAATTCGTGACTAAAGTCTTTATTTTCAATTATCCTAACAAGTTCTTCTTTCCTATTTTCTATTTTTTGATTATCCTTATATTTTTCCAAATTAAATATATTATAAGTGCCTTTTCCTCTATTTTTTGCCTGATACATAGCATAGTCGCCATATTCAATAAGTTTATTTATGTCCTCAGTATCTACACCGTAAACTGCCATGCCACAGCTTATTGAAACCGGAATTTCCACTCCGTTTATACTTATGGGATACTTTGTTATGGTACTTTTAATTTTGTTCCAAATATTATCTGTTGTTTTAGTATCTACTTTATCATAACCATGAATGTATAAGGCAAACTCATCTCCGGCTATTCTAATTTTTAGAGAATTATCAATTCCAACATTTTTAAGCCTTTCTGCAAACTTTTTTAAAAATATATCCCCCGTTGAATGACCGTAGGTATCATTTATATTTTTAAATCCATCTAGATCTATAAATACAAAAACTCCTTTTTTATTTTTATCTTTTTCTATCAGTTTTTCAATTTCTGTCCAGTACTGATACCTACTTATAAGCCCTGTTAAAGCATCTTTAACTAATCTTCCTTCCAAAATTTTATTTTTATCATTAAGTTTCATATTCGCTTTCTGAAGAAGTCTTCTTGTATTTATTAGTTCATTGTTTAATTTATGTATTTCATTAATATCCTCATTTCTTCTGCTGGATTTTTCATTGATTATTTTTTTTAATTCCTGCCTCATAATATTAGCATATTCGTTATTTATTTTAATAAAACTTTTGCAATCATTTAAACTAATAGCTTCATTGTCAAGTATTAATAGTGAAGCTTTTTCATTGCTCCCTAATATGAAAACTGTAACAGAATAGAGCTTATTTTCTAGCTCTATTTGTGTTGTAACTGTAGATGCATCTTGGGATATAATAGTACTTTGCAAATTTCTAAGAACTTCTTTTTTTGATTCTTCTGGGAAAATATCTAAAATATCCATCCCTTCTTTAATTCCAAGATTTTTTTCAGTCCAAACTACTCTTTCTATTAAATTTTCTTCATTAACTACTATTAGTATTTTCATCTTAGCTCCTATAGGTTTTTTCAGTCCAAGATATAAGTTCTTTATAACTAGATGCCTTAATATCCACTTGCCATTCATCTCTTAACTTTGGAGACAAGTCAAAAGCTCTACCACCTACTGCTATTTTTATATCTTTGTAAGCATTCTCTCCTCTTATCTTATTAATTAACTCTTTGCAATCCTCTAAATAATTTGGCATAGTAACAGATAGTAGTAATAGATCAGGATTATATTCATCTAAAGAATCAATTATACTTTCTGTTGGCAGTGCTGCTCCCAAATATACAGTGTCCCAACCCTTTAATTCAAAAAGGTCGCACAACATTCTAATACCCATCTCATGTAATTCATTACCTACACATAATGCAACCATAGTCTTTCCATTTCGCGGAGTTGAAAATATTCTGGAATAAAGCTGGGACATAACTCCCTGGGTAACTGCTGTAGCATAGTGTTCTTTATCTACTGTGATATCGCCCTTGTACCATAAATTACCGATTTCTTTCATTACTGGATTAAACACTTCCATATATATATCTTCTATTGAAGTACCGTCTTTTACTGCATCCAATATTATGCTGCTGCTTTTTCTTTTGTCTCTTTCTAACAGGCTACTTATATATGCTTCTGCAACATCTTTATATTTACTTTCTTTTGTGAAATCGACTTCTTTTAATTGAAATTCATCTATAATATTTATTGAATTATCAATACATACAGATGCTTTTTCAACATAATTTTTATCATCCACTACTTCAATCAAAGTTTCTTTAAGTATTTCAAAATGCATTCTCATGTGCTCTTTAACTCTCTGAGTACCCAAATCCTTCATTCTATATGTAAGGAGACCCATAAGCCAAGTTGTGTATTCATTCATTATTTCTTCAGAATTATTTACTACAGCAGAATCCAATGCATCAATATTGTAGTAAATATCCTGCATCATGAGCCTTTTTCTTCTTTCACTTAACTCATCTTTAAGTTTTATATCTCTATCAAACTGTTTGTTAAATATTTTTTGGGTAACTTCCATTAACTGGTTATTATTATTTAGAACTAATAAACTCATAATTTCTCCTTTTGGGTATATATTAATAATATTTTGGAATTTTGTATATTTTCTTAGAAATAAGTGTATATATATTAAGACTTTAATTTAAAAGGGGTAGAAAGATATGAAAATAATAAATAAAAAAACAATTACTATTTTTATCGTAGTATTATTATTAATTATAGCTTATTTTTTATTTTTTACAAGGGATGAAGAAGCAGTAGAAGTAAAAACAATGAAAGCTTACAATGGAGATATCGAAAAAACACTGGAAATATCTGGAAGTGTAAAATCTTCAGACTCTGAAGAAATAAGTATACAAGCAAATTTGAAAGTGTTAAAAACTTATGTCAAAGAAAACGACTATGTCTCCAGCGGGGATTTATTAGCAGAACTGGAAATGGATGATTTGCAAACTTCTCTTGATAAAGCAAACCTAAGTTTGCAGCAGTTAAATAACGACCTAAATGACATTTCTTCTAGTTCTCAAAGATCTCTACTTATAAACGGATTAGAAAAATCTAAAACTAATGTAGAGAATTTGGAAAGTGATTTAGAAAATGCAGAAAAGGATTTAGAAACTAGTAAAAACTTATATGAAAATGATGCAATTAGTGAAAAAGAATATGAATCACAGATTGAACTTGTAGAAAATTTAGAAAATAGTTTGAAAACTGCCTTAATATCTTATGAAGATGCTCAACTAAATCTTGCTAATTTTAACTCTAATGAAGAAAAGGCTAAAAAACAACTCGAATTACAAATAGAATCTATTAAACTGGATATAGAATCTTTAGAGAGGTCTATTTCCGAAAGAAAAATATACTCAAATATAGATGGGATAGTAACTGATTTTAATCTTAAGGAAGGTAGAGAAACCAACAACTCTTCTGTTATCAATATTTTGAATAGTTCAAATTATGAATTTATTTCACTAGTTCCTCAAGAAGACGCTGTATTGATTGAGGAAGGTCAAGATGTTGAAATAAAAATTGATGGATTAGAAAATGCTTATAATGGAAAAGTAGCAAAAATTGGTAAAAATGCTGAAGTTGATCCATCTAGTGGTAGTCAAACTCCAAAAATTGAAGTAGAAATATTGATTAATTCTACTGACAATAAAATCGCTTCTGGATATAAGGGCGATGCAGTTATATCTATTGAAAATTTAAAAAATGTTTTATTGATCAGAAATGAAGCTATCAAAATAGATAGTGAAGGTTCTTATGTGTTTATTAAATCAGAAAACACAGTAAAAAAAACCTACATTAATACCGGACTATCTGATGGTTACATCACAGTTGTCCAATCTGGAATAAGTAGAGATGAAGAAGTTGTATTAAATCCACCGGAAGAACTTAATGATGGAAATATTATAACTGTAATCCAGTAAGGAGGTAGCTGTGAAAGAATATAAATTAGAATTTATGAAATATTTTGATGAAAATAACAAAGACGAGTGTGTAAATTTTTCAATTAAAGGAATAAAAAATAATTTATTTACTATTCCTCAACTTTACGAAGAAATTTTTACTCCAGCACTTTACAGTATAGACAACTGCAGTGAAGATGATGAAAATTGTATATGGCAGGAACATATTAAAACATCAATCATTAGAACTTCTATAGAAAGTTTATATCCCCATATTATCCAAATGAAAAAAAATATCAAACCTTTAGGTATTAAAGTAGTATTGGCTTGTCCCGAACAGGAATATCATGATGTAGGACTTAGAATGATCTCTGATTTTTTTATTTTAAACGGTTACGAATCAATATACATAGGCAGCAATACTCCTAGAGACCAGGTGTCGATAGCTATAACTAAAGAAAAACCAAAGTACGCAGCATTAAGTATTACAGACTACTACCTCCTGTTTGAAACTCAAAAGTTGGTAAAAGAAATAAGAAAAAAATCAGGAGATAAAATTAAAATTATTCTCGGCGGTAGTGCTTTTACTAAAAACATGAATTCATTTGAATTAATAGGTGGAGATATATATCTTAACTCCTATAAAGATATAGCAAAGTTGAAGGATGGTGACATTAATGAGACTAGCCTTTAAAATAGCCCTTCGATTTTTAAAATCCGGTAGAGGCCAAACTGTTTTAATTGTCTTAGGTATTTCCGTAGGAGTTGCTGTACAGCTTTTTATTGGCTCCTTAATTCAGGGACTTCAGATTAATTTATTAGAAACTACTATAGGTAGTTCTTCTCATATCACTATTACTCCTACTAACGAGGAAAAACTATTGATAATTATGATAGAGTCCTCTATGAAACAGAAATAAGCAGTCAAGAAATTATTAACATTTCTGCAGCGGTGGATGGTCCTTCAAACCTAGACTATGAAGAAGATATTGTTCAAATTTTAATAAGAGGATTTAATATAGATGATGCTGATAAGATATACAAAATCAAAGATAATTTATACCAAGGTAGAACCCCTCAAGGAAAAGATGAAATTATCATAGGAAGAGACCTTTCAATAAAATCAGGTTTAAAAATAGGCGACGATGCTCTAATAATTACTCCAGGAGGAGGAAATATAAGGCTTGAAGTAGTAGGTTTATACGATCTCCAAGTTGCTTCTATAAACGAAACTTGGTTAATCACCAATATTGAAACAGCCCAAGACATACTAGCTATAGACGATAAAATTACTTCTGTAGAAATGCAGGTAAGAAAAGAGTTTGATGCAGATATAATAGCGGAAGATTTATCATATACATTATCTCAAGCAAATTTACAGGTTGATAACTGGAAGGACCAAAACCAATCCCTTCTCAGTGGATTAAATGGACAAAGTGTATCAAGTGCTATGATTCAGGTTTTTGTACTAGTAGCAGTACTGTTGGGTATATCAAGCGTTCTAGCTATTTCTGTAGTCCAAAAATCAAGACAGTTGGGAATACTTAAGGCTATGGGTATTCAAGATAGAGATGCAAGTCTAATCTTTGTTTTTCAAGGTTTGATGCTTGGAGTTATAGGTGCTTTTTTAGGAATAGCTTTAGGATTTGGTCTACTCATCATGTTTACAAAGTTTGCAGTTAATCCTGATGGTACTCCTGTAGTTCCGATCTATATAAATTACGGATTTATTGCTCTATCTGGTTTCTTTGCTTTAGCTTCAGCTACTATAGCTTCATTAATACCAGCAAGAATATCATCAAAACTTAACCCTATCGAGGTGATAAAAAATGGCTAATATAATCGAACTGAAAGATATAGATAAGGTATACGGTGAAAAGATAAAAACGCAGGTTCTATTTGGGATCAATTTAGAATTTGAAGAAAAAGGATTTAATTCTATAATAGGAGAATCTGGAAGCGGAAAGAGTACTCTCCTAAATATAATAGGAACTTTAGATAAGCCCACCGATGGCAAGGTTTTTATTGATGGTAGTAGAACAGACACTTTAAACAAATCTGAATTAGCCGTATTAAGAAACAAAACTATGGGATTTATTTTTCAATTTCACTACCTACTTCCTGAATTTACGGCAAAAGAAAATGTTTTAATGCCTTATAGGATACAAAATTACAATATCACAGAAGAAATAGATAATTGGGCTGATGAATTACTTGATTTAGTAGGATTAACAAAGGTAAAAAATAATTTAGCAACGGATATGTCGGGAGGTCAGCAGCAGAGAACTGCAATAGCTAGAGCTTTAATAAATAAACCTAAGATAATTCTTGCTGATGAACCTACAGGAAACCTAGATTCAGACACTTCAGAAACAGTATATTCAATTCTGAGAGATATTAACGAAAAATATAAAACTACCTTTGTAATAATAACTCACGATAAAAGGATAGCTGAAAAAACTGATAGAATAATAGAAATCAAAGATGGTAAAATAAACATGGATGTAAGAAGGTGAATCTTAATTTTTACATCCATGTTTATAATTTTTTTTATAGAACTCTTGTTATTACTAAATATACTATGTACAAAACAACTATTATGCCTATAATCCTAAACATATCTATCACTCCTTCTTTTATTATCCAAAAATATTTAACTTAAATTCCCTCTTATCTTATTCATGTAGCTTCCCGTAAACTCTTATGTAGTTTAAAATATCAGTTCTTGAAATTATGCCTAAAAGCTTCCCGTCCTCAATAACTAACACCCTGCCTAAATCATTAGAGAAAATTTTATCCATAGCTAATTTTACAGAACATTTAGGATCCACCTTATACTTTCCTTCAATTGGAATAGCGATTTCTCCAACGGGAGTTTGGGACCTCCTATCTCTATCAACATCTTTTAATCTTTCAATATTAATTATTCCTTTCACTTCTTCACCCTGAACTACGGGAAAGCTGTTGTATTTATATTTATAAAAATATTCTCTGATTACCTTCTCTACTGAAATACTCCTTTCAATAGAAACTACATCTTCCGTCATAAATTCTCGAATATGTATTTTTGTAAACATATCATTCATAAGCATATTTTGGTAGCTGGACTCAGAGAGGTTTTTGATAAACCACCCTATAAAAACAAACCATATTCCGTTTACTACGTCTCCAGAAAAAGCCCAGTAAAGACCTAAGAATATTAAGAAATAACCAAACATATCTCCCATAGATGAAGCAATCCTTGTAGCAAAGGTTAAATCTCCTTTAATATGCCAAATAATAGCTCTCAATACTCTTCCACCATCCATAGGGAAGGCTGGTACCAGATTAAATAAAGCTAGAATTAAATTTATAGAACCCACGTAACTTAAAGCACCTTGAACTATATTTGAAGAACCCATCATGTTTGCTAAATAAGCTAATACGGAAAATACAACAAAAAGAAATATACTCATAGCCGGTCCTGCTATAGCTATCTTTAATTCTTTAATAGGATTATCCGGTTCTTCATCCATCTGAGCTATTCCTCCGAAAATAAAGAGAGTAATAGTTTTAACATCAATTCCTAGTTTTTTGGAAACTAATGAATGGGAAAGTTCATGAAGCATAACAGACAAGAGCATGAACACGGCTATACCTGCTCCAAATACCCAGTATAAATATAGTTGCAAATCTGGATAATTTGCCGGCAAAAATCCAGATGCCATGGAAAAACTTATAAGTGTAAATATAATTATCCAACTTATGTGAAGTTGAATTTCTATGTCTTTTATTTTAAATAAGGTTAAAGAACCTTTCATCTAAATCACTCCTTAATTTAATTGTACTCATATTAATAGAATACCCAGAAAATAAAATTATATAATTATTTAAAAAAACTCTTGCAATAAATTAGCGAGTTTGTTATAATTTCAGAAATGTATATTTACTATGTTTTTCATATATTTATGCATATACGTTTTTTAAAAGTACTCATACTTTGAATAATTCTACTGACTTCTCTTAGTAGAAAATAACAGTTAAGTTTATATATAAGGAGTGGTATAAGTGAAATTATGGGGAGGACGTTTTGAAAATCAAACTGAGAAAGCAGCCTTTGATTTCCAATCCTCAATACATATTGATAAACGATTGTATAAAGAAGATATTTTAGGAAGCATTGCCCATTCAAAAACCTTAAATAAATGTGGTGTTCTTAATGATGATGAGACTAATAAAGTAATAAAGTCCTTGAATGAGATACTTGATGATATTGAAAATGGAGTATTGGATATTGGTATGGAATACGAAGATATTCATACCTTCATTGAAGCAACATTAACAGAAAGAATTGGAGAGTTAGGAAAAAAAATTCACACTGGAAGAAGCAGAAACGATCAAGTTGCTACAGATTTTAGGATGTATTTGGGAAAAGAAGTAGATCTTCTTGTACAACTTTTAAAGGATTTAGAAAAAGCTCTAATAACCATCTCTGAAGAAAATTTGGATACAATACTTTCTGGTTATACTCACATGCAAAAGGCTCAGCCACTAACCTTAGCCCATTATATGATGGCATACTTTGAAATGTTCAAGCGTGATATTGAAAGACTTCTCGAAGTAAAGAATCGAATAATGATTATGCCTTTAGGTTCAGGTGCATTAGCTGGAACGACCTTTGACTTAAACAGGGAGTACACTTGTCAACTCTTAGGATTCGAAGATATTACTTACAACAGTCTTGATGGGGTAAGCGATAGGGATTTTGCTATAGAACTTACATCAGATTTGTCCATAATAATGATGCATCTCAGCAGGTTTTGTGAAGAAATAATACTTTGGTCAACGGAAGAATTTTCATATATTGAAATGGATGATGGCTTTAGCACAGGCAGCAGCATAATGCCCCAAAAGAAAAATCCAGATGTTGCAGAACTAATAAGAGGTAAAACAGGCAGGGTATATGGTTCTAATATCACTTTATTGACCATGATGAAATCCCTTCCCCTAGCCTATAATAAGGATATGCAGGAGGATAAGGAAGCTGTTTTTGATTCTATAGACACAGCAAAAGCATGTATAGGTATTTTTACAGAAATGATTATGTCCATAAAGTTTAATAAAGAAAGGATGTTAATAGCTTCGGAAGATGGGTACACGAATGCTACAGATCTAGCAGATTATTTAGTTAGAAAAGGAATACCCTTTAGAGAAACCCATAAAATATCCGGACAAATTGTCCAATTTGCAATAAAACATAATAAAAAGCTATCCGAGATAAGTATTGAAAGCTTTAAGAGTTTCAGTAACCTTATAGAAGATGATATATATAAGGAAATTTCAATTAAGACATGCGTAAACAAAAGAAAGCTTATTGGTGGTCCTGCAGGTGAAGCAGTTATTAAATCAATTAATAGAGCTAAAAAATTCTTGAATAAATAGAAAGGAGATGCATAAATATGAAAAAAGTAGTGCTAGCCTTTTCAGGAGGATTAGATACATCCTTCTGTGTGCTATATCTAAAGGAGCAAGGCTATGATGTAATAACAGCAGTTGTTAACACAGGAGGATTTAGCGACAAAAAACTAAAAGAAATTGAAGAAAAATCCAAAAAACTTGGAAGTATAAAACACTATACTGTAGATGCCATAGGAGGTATCTATGAAAACATAATTCAGTATCTAATAAAACTAAACGGCCTGTATGAAGGTGAATATCCTTTAATGTGTGCCGATAGATATACAATAGCAGAAGAAATTTTGAAAATTGCAAAACAGGAAGGTACTGACACGGTTGCTCACGGCTCAACAGCTGTTGGAAACGACCAAGTAAGATTTGAAGCTTCACTAATCACCTTAAACCCAAACGGGAAAATAATAGCACCTATAAAAGAATTGAACATTACAAGAGATAAAGAAATAGAGTACCTAGAGGAAAGAGGATTTCAAGTTGACAAAGAGCTTAAAAAATACTCAATAAATGAAAACATATTTGGAATAACTGTTTCAGGAACTGAAATAGACCAAAACAAAGAACCGGATGATTTTGCTTACACATTAACAAAAACAGATCCGTCAAAAGAACAAGAGTACATTACACTAGAATTTCAAAAAGGACTCCCAACTAAATTTAATGGACAGGATATAAAAGGAGCAGAGCTTATATCAAAACTTAATGCAATTCTGGGCTCCTACGGATATGGCAAAAAAATATACGTCGGCGATTGCATTATCGGTATAAAAGGAAGAATAATGTTTGAGTCCCCAGCATTATTAGCAATAATTGAAGCTCATAAAAAACTCGAACAAATTATTTTGACTAAGAAACAAATAATGTTTAATCTCCAGGCTTCAACCCAATGGTCAGATCTTGTCTATAGCGGTTTGTACTATGAGCCTTTAGTAAAAGATATTGAAGCTTACACGGATTCGGTACAAGAGAAAGTAAATGGCACTGTAAAGATTAAGGTCCAACCAAATAGTATTCAAGTTGTGGAATTAAGTTCACCTAACTCTTTGGTAAAGGAAAACATCGCAATGTATGCTCAAAAGTCAGAGTGGAGTGGAACAGAAGCAAACGGATTTATAAAGCTGTATTCTATGCAGCAAAGACTTTCAAATATAAAATAGGAGGAATAAAAATGAATGAAATAATAAAGAAATATGAAGATTTAAATCTAGAGGTATTTATAGTTGTAAACAAACTGCATTGGAGTAAATACGAAGAACTTATGAAAGACTTTCCTTTCAACACTGTATTTATTGATCCAGCAACTACGGAAGGTTACGATTTTACCTATGAAATGATACAACTAAATGAAAAAGCATACGGAGCAGGGATGGCTGCCCCAGACTGGACCTTTGCAAATTTTGGAACAATTGGAGCAGGCTTGACCGCCGGTTTTCTGATTGATGGAATACCTGCAGCAAAACTTAGTGTTATAGGTAATATTTCAGACCCTAAAATTGCTCATGAGTGGACACTGCTGGTTGACCCAAAACATGAAGGAAAAGGCTTAGGATCTCTTACCTTTGCTCTTGCCCTACACTTAACTCAAGATAAAGACTACTTAACTTTCATTATTCAAACTGACAATACAAGCTCAAATATATATCTTAAAAATATTCATCCTTTGAACATCTTGGCTTATGGATTTGTACATACATGTAAAAATAGCATGCTAATAAAAACAAAGATTCCTAAAAATAATCCTTTTAAAACAATTATGGACAATCCTTTGAAAAAATATGATTTTGAAGATTACAAGATAGCAAAGGATGATCTAGAAGATGTAGGCGATAGCTTCTGGGTTCAGCAAAACAATTCAAAGATATATAGAATCATAAATGATGAAATTAAAAATGGCAAAAAATTTATAATAAAAAGCAAACATCAAGATACAAACATGTCTTACTTGCTTATTTCAGAAGTCACAAACAATCAAGAAATCTAAACATAGAAAGTTGAGTTACTGAATGGGATTATTATCTGATTTAATTAAAATCAACACTTATGAAGGTGATTATACTAAAATTGTAAATTACTTAGTAAAATATTTGAAATCAAAAACCAATTGCAAAGTACATATTCAGAAAATAAGCGAGAAAAAAGCCAACGTAATAGGAATTTTTGGGGATCCTGAGTTCCTTATAAACTGTCATATGGATACAGTAAAGCCCTCGAAGGTATGGACCTATAATCCTCTACACTTAACAGAAAATGAAAGTAAACTTTATGGACTTGGAGCTTGTGATACAAAAGGTAATATATACATGGTGTTGAAGGCTCTAGAAGATACTGAACCCAAAAATTTGATGGTTTTATTTTCAGTGGATGAAGAGTCAGGAATTAAAACTGGAGTAAAGTATTTTTTAGAATCTGACTTTAGTAATAAAATTAAAAGAGCGATTATATGTGAACCTACTGATCTTAAACTTGTTTCAAAACATAAAGGATATTACTCTTTTACACTTGAGGATTTCGCTGAATCTGCTCATTCATCAACTAAAGGAAAAGGTGCAATAATTAAAGCTGCCCATAATATTGTTAAACTGGATAAATTAGGTTTTAACGTTGGAATCATAAAGGGAGGAACTGCCGGAAATGTGGTTTCACAGCATTGCATATACAGGGCATCAATAAGAACCTTTGATAAATTAGAACAGGTAATAAAAATTATTAAATCCAACTGTAAAGAAACAAAAATAGAAACCCGTTTTAATGGTCCACCTTTAAATAATAATAACCCTAATTTTGATGGAGAATTTCATGAAGTTGATTTTTGGACAGAGGCTAGTCTATTTCAGGAAGCAGGAATAAACTCATTAGTATTTGGAGCTGGAAGCATAAATCAAGCTCATTCAGAAGATGAATATGTTGAAAAATGGCAGCTTGAAAAAGGCAAGAATATTATCATAGATCTTGTTAAAGCTACAACTTAAAAAAATAATAGAAATAATGTTCTACCAAAAAATAGTAGTGCCCGAGATATATTAATGCACTCTGCTATAGAGAATATACGATTTGAATTTTAGGAGGAAGTAACATGCCCATAAACTTAAAAGGAAGAAATTTTATCACATTAAAAGATTTCAGTAAACAGGAAATCGAATACTTATTGGAACTATCAATGGACTTAAAAAATAAGAAAAGATCTGGAATAAAAGGCAATCTTCTAGAAGGCAAAAATATAGTCTTGCTTTTCGAAAAAACTTCAACAAGAACAAGGTGTTCATTTGAAGTTGGAGCATATGACGAGGGAGCTAGAGTTACGTGCTTAAGTAATTCTCAAATGATAAAAAAAGAATCTATAGAAGATACAGCTAAGGTACTGGGTAGATATTACGATGGAATTGAATTTAGAGGGTTCAAACAGGATACAGTTGAAATTCTTGCAGCTTATGCAGGAGTTCCTGTATGGAACGGTCTTACTGATCTTTATCATCCTACTCAAATTTTAGCAGATTTTCTTACAATAAAAGAAAATATAGATAAGCCTTTAAATAAAACTAAACTTGTATATGTAGGTGATGCTAGGAACAACATGGGTAACTCATTATTAATAGGTGCCTCTAAACTTGGAATGGACTTTACAGCAATAGCACCGAAAGAACTTTTTCCAGATGAAAAATTAGTTCAAGAAATGCAAATAGTTGCTAAAGAAACAGGTTCTAAAATTCAATTTACTGAAGATATAGTCGAAGGAGTTCAGAATGCAGATGCTATTTATACAGACGTATGGGTTTCAATGGGTGAAGAAGATAAATTTGAAGAAAGAATCAACCAACTTAAGCCTTATCAGGTTAATATGGAAATGATTAAAAACTCAGGCAATCCTGATGTTATATTCTTGCACTGTTTACCGGCATTTCATGATGATAAAACAGTTATAGGAGCAGACATTAAGAAAAAATTTGGACTGGATTCAATGGAGGTAACCGATGAAGTATTTAAAAGCAAGTATTCAAAGGTTTTCGATGAAGCCGAAAATAGAATGCACACTATAAAGGCTGTTATGGTAGCTACTATAGGTTAATTATAAACAAATAAAAAAAATAGATTTCTTAAATGAAATCTATTTTTTTATTTTAACAATGTATTAATTAATTTTTCCTTAAATTTTAGACTATCGACTTTTTTTACAACTGTAGCATTAGGTTTCATATCATCAAATCCAGGCCATCCTGTAAATTTCCAGTCGTGGATTATAACCTGTCCGTAGGTAGCTTTTTCTGTTATACATGTATAACAGTAGGATTTCGGAGCTTCTATTGTAATGTCCTCCCACAATAAAACTGCCATTGCTAAAGGATCTGGAAAATCTATTATATGCTCCCCTGTTCTTTCAATGTTGAATTCTAAAACTCTTTTATTACATTTCATTGCGAAAACAGCTTCTTCCTTAGGACTGTCAAGAAGCATTTGGATTTCTTCTTTATTAAAAGCTGCCTCTCCCAAACAGAGGTCAAATCCTATTATAGTAAGGGGAACATCGAATTCTACCATAATCTTATATGCTTCAGCATCAGCATATACATTAAATTCTGCTACAGGAGTTACATTACCAAACCCAAAGCCTGCAGTTCCCATTGAATAAATATGTTTTATATTTTTCATAACCTCCGGGTCTCTTTTAATTGCTTTTGCAATATTAGTTGCTGGACCTAAGGTTATTAATTCTATTTTCTTTGGATATTTTTTTACTAACTCCAAAATTTTATCTACAGCATTTTCTTCTTCCGATTTTCTTTTAGGATTTATTAAACCTATATCTCCCATACCATCTTGGCCGTGAACATTTTCTGCCGTTACTGGCTCTCTTGTCAGAGGCTTACTAGAACCTTTGTATACTGGAATTTCTTGTTCTAGTACTTCAATAGTTGCCAGTGCATTTTTTGTAGCTTGATCTAAGGCTACATTCCCAAAGACAGTAGTTACTGCTTCTACTTTAACATTATCATCTTTTAGAGCCATAATTATTGCTACAGCATCATCACTTCCGGTATCTGTATCTATTATTAGTCTTCTCACTTATTCCTCCTAAAAAGATATTTTAATTAAGTTTACTATTATATTTATCTTTCATATAGGACATTTGGCATTTATAGCCCCTTAAATAGAAGCCATTAATGCTGCCAGAGCAATTGAATTTAATTTAGTATCTTCATCATCTGCTCTTGAAGTTAAAATAACCGGTGCTGTTGTACCTACAATAACCCCAGCTCCCTTAGACTTCGCTAAAAATCCCAGTGCTTTATACAGTATATTTCCTGCTTCAATGTCTGGAGCTAACAGAACATCAGCATCTCCAGCTACAGGATGGTCTATACCTTTTAGTTTAGCAGCTTCTACTGATATAGCATTGTCTAATGCTAATGGACCAGCTACCATACATTCTTTAATTTCTCCAGCTTCATTCATTCTTTGAAGTTTATCTGCTTCTACAGTTGCCGACATCTTTGGATTTACCTTTTCCTTAGCACATAAAGCTGCTACCTTTGGCATAGCTATTCCTAATGCTTTAGTTACCATAAGAGAATTTTCTATAATCATTTTCTTGGCTTCTAAGTCCGGTTCGATATTCATAGCAGCATCAGTTACTACTAAAAACTTGTGGTAAGATGGAACATCAAATAAAGCTACGTGAGACAATACATTTCCAGTTCTCAAGCCAATTTCTTTATCTAAGACTGCTTTTAAGAATATGGATGTATCGACCAATCCTTTCATTACCATATCTGCTTTTCCAGATGATACAAGTTCTACAGCTTTTAATGCTGCTCCCTTCATATCATCTATATCTATTATTTCGTAATCTGTTAGGTGTATTTCGTTTTCTGCTGCATTAGCCTCTATCATTTCCTGGTTTCCGATAAGTACTGCGTCCGCTATCCCTTGCTTTTTAGCGTTATCTACTGCTTTTAGGACGTCCACATCCTGTGCACATGCTACAGCAATTTTTTTAGGTCCCTTTGATTTTATAGTTTGAAACACTTCTTCAAAATTCTTTATCATTTTTTCCTCCTTGATAATAACTACTTTTATAATTATTAAATCATATGACTTAATTATTTTCAATCAAATAATAAAGAGACTGCCTAATAACAAATGTTATGATACTTTAAAAGTAGGCAGTCTAATTATTATTTTATTATCTCTTCATATTTTTTAATATATTCTTCTACTCTTATTTTTTTAAATAATTCTTCTAATAATTCGTAGGGTATTTTATCCGGATTTTTAAATCTTATACAACTTTTTCCCATATCAAGTTTTGTATCAACTCTTTTACTGTATTCATCTTTAAACCATTCTAATACTTCAGGAAACATATATATAGCCATATGATACAGGGCTATATGATTTTTTTGAGATGCAATGTTCATAAAAGGCAGTGGTTTCTCCGGACTTACATGATAACCTTTTGGATATATTTTATGTGGAACTACATATCCAATCATACCGTAGGACAATTGCTCCTCTAATTTTTGTGGTAGGTTTTTTTTAGCAAGTCGTCTTATTTTTCCTACTGCTTTTCTTCTTCCTTCAGGTAGTTTCTCCAAGTACTCATTAACATCTTTTGCTTCTATATTCATAATTTCTCCCTTCTAAACATCTATACCTATAAACTGTTTTATTAGTACTCCTATTAAAAAGGATATACCTGCTACTCCTAAGGAAATGACTGCCATTTCACCAAATCTTTTTTTGAAATTATAGTCTTTAGCAACTGAAATGTAGTAATTAAATAAGAATATTATTAAAACCGCCACTCCTAAGGATGTTATCAAACTAATAAATGGATTACCTATTATCAAAAAAGGTAGTATTAGAAAAATTACAGTAAATACATAAGCCATTCCTGTATATATAGATGATTTTACTGCATCCTGTCCACCTTCATGTCTTTTAGCCAAATATTCACTAGCTGCCATGGAGAAAGATGCACTAATCCCGGTTATCAAGCCTGTGAGGGCTATTAACCTTGTGTTCTGGAATGCAAAGGTATAGCCTGCCAGTGCTCCTGTAAGCTCAACTAAGGCATCATTTAAACCTAAAACCACTGAACCCATATAGTTTAACCTTTCTTCGTTTATCATGTTTATAAGCTCATCCTCGTGCCTCTCTTCGTCTCTTACTATTTCATCTAAACCCTCAATATCTTCATCGGTCTTTTCGCTGTAAGCCGAAATAGCTTGAGTCTCACTTCTTTCAAGAAGCTTGATACCAAATGTAATTCCAAATATTTTTGTTATCCAGTAAAATAAAAATATTTTAAACTTTTCAGGCTTTAATTCTACTCCTGTAATCTCTTTTAGCTGCTTGTAATGTTTTAATTCATCTTCAGCTACTGCTTTTATTATCTCTGAGTTCTCTCTGTCCTTAACAAAATTTGCAATTTTATTATACAGATAATAGGCAGTTATTTCATCTTGCTGGTCTTTTAATAATCTTTCCCGTGTATCATTACTTAAATTGTTAGACATAATCTCCTCCTATGTAAAGCTTCACTAATTTATATATCCAATTTTTTCAAAAATATACATTATATACTAATTGACAATGATTATCAATTAGTATATAATGTAAATATAATTTTATAGGGAGGTAATACAATGAAATTATCAGCAAGAAACCAATTTGTTGGAAAGATTATAGAATTAAAAAAAGGCCCTGTATCTACTGAAGTTGTAGTAGATGTCAACGGTACTACTGTAGTATCAAGTATAACTACTGGATCAGCTGATACTTTAGACTTAAAAGTTGGAGATGAAGTTCAAACAGTAATTAAAGCTAGCAATGTAATGATAGCAAAAGATATATAAAAATTAATCAACTACCTACCAGGTGGTTGATTTTTTTAATTACCTAATTCAATAATTTTCAATATGTACTTTCCATTATTTATTAAATATTTAAACATTTAGACTCCTTTTTTCTAAAGTCAAATTTCGAAACCGGGTCCGGTCCTCTTATTATCTTTCTATCTACATACAAATTTCCAGTTTCGTTAGTTTTTACTTTCCACCGAACAATTTTAACGACTCCTTTTTCTAATTCTATAGCTGTAATAGTAGTTGGATAAATACAGCATCCAGTATTAAAATATGGATATTCATGTTCTCTTGGATACTTAAATCTGTGGGTATGGCCACAGATAACCATCTTATTATGTTCCTTTATCCATTTTGTAATGTTATTTTCTATCCTATGTCTTTTCGTTGTGTTTTTAATTGGACTTGCTGGATTTTTTATACCAAAGGCATGTAAATATCTCCAAAAATACTTTAGTGAAAGCATGGTCAAATACCAAATGTGATCGTTTGAAAAATCTCCCTGGTGACCGTGGACTACTAATATTTCCTGACCAGTTTTTTTGTTTTTTAGTAGTAAGGATTCTTCAGGTTTAATGCCGTATAGAAATTCTTTTGTTTGTTTTGTATAACTGTTGAAGTATGAATAGTAGTGTTTTTCTACATATTTAGGATTTTTAAGGTATATATTATGATTTCCGTAAAGCATGATAAACCTATCATCTTTAAATAAGCTTCTTATTTGTTCAAAAACTTCATAATGAGCATTCTTAATATGCCATGCTTTCGGATGCTCCCATAACTCATCTCCATCTCCTACTTCCACATATGTAAATCCCTTTTTATTGTAATGTTTTAATGCATGGATAAATATATTTCTATTTTTAGTAAACTCATATGAATGACTACCATTTCCTCTATGGGCATCACTCATAAAAACGTACTTGGAATTTTCATCAAAATATTCAATTCTAGCATTCTCATAAGCTTCCGATAATCTTTTTTGCGTTTGCATAACTCACCTCTACTATTAAATAAAAATATCCGGAACTTTTTCTTCTTTACTAAAATTTTCTATTAGATATTCTTTTACCTTTTCAATTCTTTCATCATTAAAATGCTTAGCTTCTACAGGACATCTTTTTATACAGCTGCAGCACTTAATACACTTAGATTTATCTATAGATACATAGTCAGTAAAATCTATAGCTCCTGTTGGGCAATTCTCAGCGCATATTCCACATCTTATACAAGAATCGAATGTTTCTGGAGTTATTGGTTGAGATGGCTTTTTCTCTCTATAAGGATAATTGCCTTTAAAAAATAATTGGTTATACTCATTTTTTATTATTTTATTTCTTACTTTACTACCAAAGTCAAATGCTGCTTTTTTATCTTTATCATTTGGTCGTTTATTAGCAACTTTATCAGTATAAGAATGTTCCCCTATAAAAGCAGCTCCTCCAATCGGAATAAAGCCATTTTTTTTAAAGATATCTTTTAGTTCTAGCAATGCATCATCATAATCTCTATTTCCATATACTACAGTCAAAACAGCTTTCGAATTATGGCCTTTTATCTTCTTGAAATATTCTAAAAGAAGATCTGGAACCCTTCCTGAATAAACCGGGACTCCTATTATTACTATATCATCCTGGTTAAAATCCAAAGATTTTTCTCTGTTTATAGGCTTAGTAATATTGATTTCATTATATTTATCCCCTAACCCTTTCCCTATTGATTTAACTATTGTTTCAGTAGTTCCTGTTGGACTAAAATATATAATATTAATATTAAGCATTTTTCCTCCTGAGATATTTATATATACATTATATTATTTGATTTATTAAATTACCAGTATATATCAATAATATTATGAGCTTATAAATGCTAATATGATTGTTTGATTTATAAAAATATATTATACTTACTTTATAAATTTAAAGGAGGTTTTATTTTGAAGGATAAATTAAGTACAAATCTAACCCATCTAGGAGAAAAAGGAAAAGAATCTGTATCTTCTTCAAAATCACCATCAATAACCATGAGCTCTGCCTTTGTTTTTGATGATGTTGAATCTTTAGATAAAGTGTACGAAAAAGAAGCAGAAGGATTCATTTACTCGAGAAATGGTAATCCTAACCACGAATATTTGAAGGAAATAATGACTTCTGCAGAATCGGGAGAATATTCTTGTGTTTTTTCTTCAGGAATGGCTGCTATAACCCTATCTATTTTATCAGTAGTAAGTTCTGGCGATCATATTATAGCTTCTAATGTACTGTATGGTGGTACTTTTACCTTTTTAAAGGAAGAATTAAAAAGATTTAACATAGAAGTTTCTTTCACTGATATTACTAAGGATTTTAATGAACTTTTTAAACCAAATACAAAATTAGTATATATTGAAACAATTTCAAATCCAATGATGGAAGTAGCAGATATAGAAAAAATATCTCGATTAGCTCATAAAAAAAATGCTGTGGTTATTGTAGATAATACTTTTGCTTCACCGGTAGTATGTCGTCCTTTAGAATTAGGTGCAGATATTGTAATAAACAGTGCTACTAAATATATATGTGGTCACAGTGATGTTACAGGAGGAATCGTAACATCTAATAAAATTTTTGGAGAAAAAATTGAAGGATTAGGAGTTTTATACGGTCCTATGATGAGTCCTTCCGATGCTTGGTTACTTACTAGGAGTCTAAGGACATTGGATTTAAGAGTTAAAGAACATTCAAGAAACGCTCTTGAATTATCAAGGTACTTAAGTACTGAAGAAAAAGTATTAAATGTATATTATCCTGGATTAGAATCTTCTGAAAGCTACAATCTGGCTTCTAAAATATTTGAAAATGCTATATATGGTGGAATGCTAAGCTTTGATTTAAAAGGTGGTGAAAAATCAGCTTACGAATTAATTAGAAATTTGAAAAAAGTTAAATTAGTTCCAAGCCTAGCAGGGGTTACTACTACCTTATCTTATCCAGCAAAAACTTCTCACAGAGGGTTAAATGAAGAAGAATTAAAAAAAGCCAATATATCAAAGGGCCTTCTTAGATTATCAGCAGGATTAGATGATGTCGAGGATATAATAAAGGATTTTGAATTGGCTTTCTCAAAGCTTTAAAAAGCAGGACCAGAAGTCCTGCTTTATTTTAATCGAATTTGTATAAATTCAAACCTACTTCTTTATCAAATTCTCTACCTACTTCTCCAGCAATTTCTTCAATAATGAATTCTCCCGTGGCACTTATTACCGCTTTACTCAAGTGCCCACCTCTTGTGTTATAATCTTCGTCTGAGAGGTTTACATGAAGATGAAGATACACTTCCCCATCCATTCTTGAAATATTACCAAGTAAGCTGGTAATCTCAAAATCACCTTCTAGATCCACTGAATGATATTCCTTCTCTTTGGTTTCAAAAAGTCCTATAGTTGCTTTTCCTACTGCCCCTAAGCCTTTTAACCATCCAAGCTTTATATCTTCTTTTTCACAAAATTCTTTCAGCGTTTCAACTATTTCTTCACCTTTATTCATTCTCATAACATATTTATTTCCGAATTTTTTGTATTCCATTGTATCACTCCTTCATTATTGATTATTACCCTAATATTGATAAATTATAAGGTATTTATAATTATTCTTTTAATTTGATTATTTGTAAAATGCTTCCATACCCAGCACTTTAGCCTCTTGGGAATATATGCTTCCTTCTACATCTTCTCTTGTAGCTGCACCTAGGACTAAAAGTTCTCCCGATGGTTGCCAGTTTAGATACCTGCACATAGTTCTAAAGTGAAGTTTAATAGATTCCATAGCCCAAGCTTCTTCATCTGAACCAGCAGAAATCAAAAAAGTTTTCTTTGCCTTACTCCTCAATTTTGAATTTACAGCATAAAATCTATCGATTACTCTTTTAATTTGTGCCGTGATACCAAAATAATATAATGGACTTACAAATGCTATTCCATCTGCTTCAAGTAGGTATGGTATTATTTTTTGCATATCATCACTATATACACATTCCCCATCGTTCCTTCTACAGTAATCGCATCCTAGACAGGGTTTTACGTCAATTTTTGCAGTATTTACCCTATGTACTTCATGTCCTGCTTCAACAGCTCCTTCACAAAATTTATCAGCAAGATATGCAGTTGTACCTTTGTGGTGTGGACTCCCGGTTAAAACTAATATCTTCATTTTACCCTCCTATTTTTTGGTTTAATCCTAATCTTTATTCCATTTAAGAAGCCTTCTCTCTCCTTCTAATTTTTTAATTTCACTTATATCTTGACCTACTTCTAAAACACCCCTATATTTACCTTCTGAATCTTTTAGTGCAAAATATTGAATCAAAATAGTTTTATCCTTTAAATTTATCCAGAACCTGGCTGATTCTTCTTTATCTTCTCTAAAGCTTTCAATTATTTCTTCTACTACATGGACGCTTTCCGGCGGATGACAGTTTTTAACATCTCTTCCAACTACTGCCGGTGACCTAGGGAAAAATCTGTCTTTTGCTTTATTAAAGTATCTAACTTTATTATTTTCATCAACAAAGGTTATATCCACTGGAAGATTGTTAAATAACATTAAAGCTTCATCAATACCTAGTTCTCCTGTATCTGTCTTTATAGTATAATTATTTAAATTATCTTTTTTTAATTTTAAATCTATATCAACTTCTTTTTCAATAAAAGGAAATTCATAATCAAAGCTTTGTATATACATATTTTCCCAGGTTTCTTTATCTATAGTCTCTACTGCTGCGGGAAAAAGTATGATTTCTTCTTTATTTTTTAATCCCAACATTGAAAAAAACAACCTACCTAACTCGATATTTAAATCTTCTTCTAAGGTTCTTTCATCATTTAAAAGTTCTAATGTGTTCTTAATTCTATCTCTGACAACATCATGAAGAGCCCACATGATTGATACTCCTTGAAAATCATCCTTTGTTTTCTCCATATAAGGAAAGAGAATATTTTCTTTTTTTACATAATGATGGTTAAATTCTCTTAACTCTTCTATCTTTTTAGTTAGTATCTCCCTGTTGTTTTTAATACCATCTAATTTTATAAGTTTTTTTATCTCATTAGTTTTTTGAATTAGGCCTTTATTTTCATCAATTAAATCTTTTAAAAATTTATAGTTTTCTGTATTTTTAATTTCATAGGTAGATAGACTTTTATAGAATACGTTTATTATTTTGTCTAAAAAAACAAGAATTTCTTCAGCTTTTAAACCATCTTTTAAAAGAGTATTAAAAACTGTAAAAGCCTCTTGGGGAGTTACTTTTTCTATATCTTCCCTATATTTCAAATATAGTTCTTTACCATCTTCTTTATCATGTATTCCTTTTGCATAATTTACTAAGTTTTTGATTTTATTATTGTTACCATCCATAATTACACCTCTTTACAATCTTAAATTTGTCACTAATATAAAATGAAATCCTATTTTATTATATCATAGTATATGTTTTTTTTAGAATAATTTAATTCTCTTCTTATAAATTTGATTTTATTAATTATTAAATAATTATAAATTTTAAAAAAAGGGTTGACTTTTAAAGTTAGTTAATATATTATCAAGTTAATTAAATATTTGGATGAAGCAGGCGGGAGAGTTCGTAGTGATACGACACCGAAGGAGTAACCTTTTTGAAAAATACTTAAAAAGGGATGATCTCAGGTAAATGAACCGTTTGTGGACAAAACTCTGAAAAGCGTAAGCACCGAAGGAGCAATCTATTAAGAGAAACTCTCAGGTTAATAACAGGGTAGCAAGTATATACTTGCTACCTTTTTTTGTTAGGAGGAGCCTATGAAAGTTAAAATAATAACAAATAATCCCTTAGTTTATTCTTTATATAGCGAGGATTATGACATTGATTATCAAGAAATTTCTTATGAAGGCATTTTGAAAAAAACTAGAGATTATGTTCATAAGGGACACGAATTACTTACTCATCCCTTGTCCGGGAGTGTAAAACCAAACGAAACTCCTTTTAAAACTTTATTGATCAGCAGTAAATCCAAAGATTTAAATTTAGAATCTCTATCTATAATCGAAAATAGTATAGAAACTGCAGAAAAATTTTTACAAAGACAAAAAAAATATTCAGATGACATTGAAAAAGATTTTATGGAAATCGATTTAAGTTTAATTGAAAACGTTATTAATAAGCTTTTATAAAAGTTTATTATATAAAAACCATGGAGGTGAATTATGAAGTTAGAATTAGGTAAAATAGAAATTACAGATATCCAATTTTCTAATGAATCAAGAATTAAAGGTAGTACCTTATATGTAAACAAAAAAGAGATAGAAAATTTAATACTTGAAGATGAACATATTAAGGAGGTAAAAATTGACATTGCAAAGCCGGGTGAAAGTACAAGAATCACTCCAGTAAAAGATGTAGTAGAGCCGAGAGTTAAGGTCTCCGGTGATGGAGGAATTTTCCCAGGGGTTATTTCTAAGGATGAAACTGTTGGTACAGGTCGTACTCATGTTTTAAAAGGAGCAGCTGTTGTTACTACAGGAAAAATTGTAGGGTTTCAAGAAGGTATTATAGATATGTCCGGTTCAGGTGCTAAGTATACACCTTTTTCACAGACATATAATTTAGTATTGTCTTGTGATAAAGCTGATGATATCAAAGCACATACTTACGAAAGAGCTGTTAGAATGGCGGGGTTAAAAACTGCAACATATTTAGGAGAACTAGCAAGAAACATAGAACCTGAAAATATTGAAACATATGAAACTCTTCCATTAATGAAGAGTAAAGAAGAGTTTAAAGGGTTACCATCTGTTGCTTATGTTCAAATGCTTCAGAGTCAAGGTTTGCTACACGATACTTATGTATACGGTGTTGATGCTAAACAGATTATTCCAACTTTAATATATCCTACAGAGATTATGGATGGTGCTATAATTAGCGGAAACTGTGTTTCTGCATGTGATAAAAATACTACTTACCACCATCAGAATAATTGTGTGGTTCATGATCTTTATAAAAGACACGGTAAAGATATAAACTTTATTGGTGTAATAATTACAAATGAAAATGTTTATTTAGCTGATAAAGAAAGAGCTTCAAACTGGACTGCTAAACTGGCAGATTTTCTAGGTGTTGATGGCGTGGTAGTATCACAAGAAGGTTTTGGTAATCCTGATACAGACTTAATAATGAATTGTAAAAAAATAGAGGAAAAAGGAATTGACACGGTAATTATAACTGATGAATATGCAGGAAGAGATGGTGCTTCACAATCTTTAGCAGATGCTGACGAAAAAGCTAATGCTGTTATTACCGGTGGAAATGCAAATGAGTTGATAACTCTTCCTCCTATGGATAAAATTATTGGTCATATTGATTATGTTAATAAAATTGCCGGTGGTTTTGAAGGTAATATGACAGAAGATGGTAGCATAACTGTAGAATTACAAGCTATCATAGGTGCTACAAACGAATTAGGTTTTAACAAATTAACTGCAAGAGAGTATTAGAAAGGAGGTTCTAATGTCAAAATATAAAATTGTTCACTATATCAATCAGTTTTATGCAGGTATCGGTGGTGAAGATATGGCAAATTATGAGCCAGAAAAAAGAGAAGGTTTTGTAGGTCCAGGTCAAGCTTTTCAAGGTAATTTAAAAGATGAGGCTGAAATAACTGCTACAATAATATGCGGGGATTCCTATTACAACGAAAATATGGAAGAAGCAAAGAATAAAATTCTTTCAATGGTAAAAGAAGAAAATCCTGACTTATTCATAGCAGGTCCTGCTTTTAATGCTGGAAGGTACGGAATGGCCTGTGGAGATATCGCATCTTCTGTAGAAAAAGAATTAGGAATAAAATCTATTACAGGAATGTACATTGAAAATCCTGGTGTAGATTCATACAAAAAGAATATTTACATCATAGAGACTAAAAACTCAGCAGCAGGAATGAGAAAAGCAGTAAAATCAATGTCAAAATTTGGATTGAAACTTCTAAATAATGAAGAAATATTATCTCCTTCAGAGGAAGGATACATCAAAAGAGGTTTAAGAAAAAATATATTCGTTGAAAAAAGAGGTTCGGAAAGAGCTGTAGATATGCTAATCAAAAAACTAAAAAAAGAAGAATTTACAACAGAGTTTCCAATGCCTAAGTTTGACAGAGTACCACCAAGCCCAGCTATTAAAGATATGAGCAAAGCTAAAATAGCTATAGTAACTTCTGGTGGCATAGTTCCTATAAATAATCCGGATCATATAGAAGCTTCCAGTGCTTCCAAATATGGCAAATATGATATTAGCAGGTTTAAAGATCTAACTTGCGAAGACCATGAAACTGCTCACGGTGGATACGATCCATCTTATGCAAATGAAGATGCCGATAGAGTTATTCCTATAGATGTATTAAGAGATATGGAAAAATCAAACAGAATTGGAAAATTACACAATTATTTCTATACTACTACAGGAAATGGGACTGCTGTTGCAAATGCTAAAGCCTTTGCAGCTGAAATAGCCCAAGAATTAATATCCGATGGAGTAGATGCGGTTATTCTAACATCAACCTGAGGTACCTGTACACGTTGCGGTGCAACTATGGTTAAAGAAATAGAAAAAACAGGAATTCCTGTAGCCCATTTATGTACAATCGTTCCTATATCCAAAACCGTTGGAGCCAACAGAATTATTCCAACAATTGCTATACCTTATCCTTTAGGCAATCCTTCTCTCACTGAAAAGGAAGAGAAAGATTTAAGAAGAGGTATAGTTGAAAATGCTATTAAAGCTTTAGAAACAGAAATAACTGAACAAACAGTATTTCAATAAAATTAGGAGGTTTAATATGTTAGAGTTAAATAAAGAAAATTTTGAAGAAGAAGTATTAAATGCTGAAGGTCTTGTATTAGTTGATTTTTGGGGAGATTCCTGTGAACCATGTAAAGAGTTGATGCCTGATATTGAAGCCTTAAGTGAAAAATACGGAGATAAAATAAAATTCTCAAAACTTAACACTTCAAAAGCAAGAAGATTAGCAATTTCCCAAAGAGTATTAGGATTACCTACAATAATCCTATACAGAAATGGCGAAAAAATTGAAGAAGTAAATAGAGATAATGCAAACAAGGAATATATAGAAGAATCAATAAAAAAACATATATAAAAGCTTAAGCTTTTAAATAAATTTAGAAAGGATGTGTTAGAAATGAGTTTACTTGATAACAAAAAGGTTGTTGTTATCGGAGATAGAGATGGTGTACCAGGTCCAGCTATCGAAGAATGTCTTAAATCAACAAGTGCTGAAGTAGTTTTTTCATCTACAGAATGCTTTGTCTGAACTGCTGCAGGTGCAATGGACTTAGAAAATCAAAAAAGAGTTAAGGATTTTGCTGACGAATACGGGGCTGAAACTCTAGTAGTGATACTAGGAGCAGCTGAAGGAGAGGCAGCTGGTTTAGCTGCTGAAACAGTTACAGCAGGAGATCCAACTTTTGCAGGTCCATTGACAGGAGTCCAGTTGGGACTAAGTGTATATCATTGTTGTGAACCGGAATTTAAAAATGAAGTTGATGAAGATATTTACGAAGACCAGATAGGAATGATGGAGATGGTTCTTAACATCGAAGAAATCGTTGAAGAAATGACTGATATCAGAAAAGAATTTTGTAAATATTGTTAATATAGATTTATACAAATGGGTGTTTTGCACCCATTTGTTTTATAAAATAATTTAAATAATCATTAAAGAAATGGGAGGATCATATGAAATATCCAGTATTAAATAGTGCAAGTTACATTTTAGTAAATACTCCTGATATGGTAATACATAACGGTACAACACAAACGACGGAAAAATTATCCAATCCTGATTCGGAATATTTAAGAAAAATTCCTTCACATATAAGAAAATATAACGAGGTTTTAAACTATATACCTAACCAAGTTTATATAGGTAACATGAATCCTTCAGATTTAAAAGACAAAAAGTTGCCTTGGCATAACCTAAATTCAGATGTAAAAGAAAGATACGGTAAATTTGGAGAAATTATGCCACAAGATGAATTTATAGGATTATTGAAAATATCAGATTCTTTTAATTTAATCTTACTTGAAAAATCTTTTACAAATGATATTAAAAACAAACTATCTTCTCATAAGTTATTAAGTAAAGATGCTTATAAATTAGGCGAAGGAAATGAAATAGAAAAAATAAAAAATGAAATAGAAAAAAATGGTGCCCAAGCATTATACAATAATGGTAGTATTGTTGGATGTGTAAAAAAAGCTCATGATATAGATGTTAACCTAACTTCTCACATTATGTTTGAAAATTTAGTAGTTAAAGCTTCAGGATATTTAGCTTTCGCACATTTATTAAACAACACTAATAAACAAGCTGAAGACATTGATTATGTAATAGAATGCTCTGAAGAAGCTTGCGGAGATATGAATCAAAGAGGTGGAGGAAATTTTGCAAAAGCCATAGCCGAATTAGCAGGAGCTGCAAATGCTACCGGATCCGATACAAGAGGTTTTTGTGCAGCACCAACCCATGCCTTAATTCAAGCTGCTGCTTTAGTAAAATCTGGTGTATATAAAAATGTAGCCGTTGTAGCTGGAGGTGCTACTGCAAAATTAGGTATGAATGGAAAAGACCATGTGAAAAAGGATTTACCTATTTTAGAAGATGTTTTAGGTGGATTTGCTGTACTTATAAGTGATAACGATGGAATCAACCCTATTATAAGAACGGATTTAGTAGGTAAACATACGGTAGGTACTGGCTCTTCTCCTCAAGCAGTAATAACGTCCCTTATTACCAAACCTCTTGATAAAGCTAATATGAAGATAACCGATATCGATAAGTACTCTGTAGAAATGCAAAACCCGGACATAACTAAACTTGCCGGCGCTGGCGATGTTCCTGCTTCTAATTATAAAATGATTGGGGCTTTAGGGGTTAAACAAGGAGATATTGAAAAGAAAGACTTGTTGAACTTTGTTAATGAGCACGGAATGCCTGGATGGGCTCCTACTCAAGGGCATATTCCATCAGGAGTCCCTTATTTAGGCTTTGCTTTAAAAGATTTAACTGAAGGTAGTTTAAATAGGGCTATGATAGTAGGAAAGGGAAGCCTTTTCTTAGGAAGAATGACCAACCTTTTCGATGGAGTATCCGTCGTAATAGAAAGAAACCCAGGAGTCGTTGAAGAAGAAAAGTCAGTATCAAGAGATGAAATAAAATCAATAATAGCAAAAGCTATGAAAGATTTTGGAAATCATCTTATAAATGATTAGGAGGATTCTATGCTAGATTCTAAAGATACTAAAAAAATTATTGGCGAAGTTTTAGTTGATATTGCAGAAAGTATCAATTCTGGAAGATGCTGCGAAAAAATAAAAATAGGCCTTACTACCATTGGTAGTGAACACGGTATTGATAATTTAGTCCAAGGTGCAGAAATAGCTTCTAGAAATAACGAGAATATAGATGTCGTACTGATAGGCCCGAAAGTAAAAACTGATCTTGAAGTAATAAAAGCAGATAATGAAGATCTAATGAATAAAAAAATGGAAGATCTTTTGGAAAGTGGTTATATAAGCTCATGTATTACAATGCACTATAGTTTTCCAATTGGTGTCTCTACAGTAGGTAAGATTTTAACACCAGGTTTAGGAAAAGAAATGTTTATTGCTACTACAACAGGAACTACATCGACTAGTAGGGTAGAAGCAATGGTTAAAAATACAATAAATGGTATCATAGCTGCTAAGGCCTCGGGTGTAGAAAACCCAAAAGTTGGTATCTTAAATGTAGATGGAGCTAAACAAGTAGAAATTGCTTTAAGAAAATTAAAAGAAAATGGATACGAGATTGATTTTGGTCAATCCCAAAGGTCTGATGGTGGATGTATCATGAGGGGTAATGATTTGCTAACAGGTTCAGTTGATGTCATGGTTACTGATACTTTAACGGGAAATATTTTGATGAAGATGTTTTCTTCTTTTACCACAGGTGGTAGCTACGAAGCATCAGGATTTGGATACGGACCTGGAATAGGTGAAGATTATAATAAGAATATTCTTATTCTTTCTAGAGCTTCTGGAGCTCCGGTTGTTTCAAATGCTTTTCAATACTCTTTATCTCTAGTCAAGGGTAATCTCTTCAATGTTTCTCAAGAAGAATATATGAAAGCAAACAAAGCCGGTTTAAAAAGCATATTTAAATCCATCTCACCAGCAGAAAATACTAACAGTCAGAATATAAAAGAACCCGAAAAAGAAGTAGTCACTGCTCAAATATCAGGAATTGATATAATGGATCTTGATGAAGCGGTAAAATGTTTGTGGGAGAAAAATATATATGCTGAAAGCGGAATGGGCTGTACCGGACCGATTGTTTTAGTTTCTGATGATAATTTAGATAAAGCTTTATGTGAATTAGAAGATAAAAGTTTTATTGTTACTGATAAAGTAGATTGCTAAAAAAATAGGTCATGAAAGGATTATATTTCATGGCCTATTTATATTTTATCCTAATTTATCTCCCTTTTTTACTTCTTTTTCCGGTTCAATTAAGACTACTCCCCGGTCTGTGTATAATCCTAGTATTAAAACTTCCGAAAAGAAATCTGCAATTTGTTTTGGAGGAAAATTTACAACTGCAAGTATCTGCTTATCTATTAACTCTTCTAATTCATAAATTTCCGTTAATTGAGCGCTAGATTGTTTTATACCAATATCTTTTCCAAAATCTATCCAAAGTTTGTAAGCAGGTTTAATTGCTTTCTCAAATACTTCTCCCTTGATTACCTGCCCTGCTCTTATATCTAATTTCATGAAGTCATCGAAAGTAATATTTTTCTTTATATCCATACAACACCTCTTTTTATAAACCTATATTTAAATTTATTTTTGTTCTATTAAACCTTTTCTATATGCTTGAAGGAGTTCCTTAAGTATCTCTATTGTTGCCTTAATATCTTTACCATCGTCTGTATCTTCAACCATAACCCTTTTTGGCTCATCATGTACATATACTTCTTTTGGAACCATATCTAAATTTTCATATATGGTAGCAGTATGTGTTTCGAATGGTTCGTGAGAGACTAATATCATAGCCTGAGAATTATATATTAATGTATATCCCGCTATACCTGTAACTTTTTGATATGGATAGGAAAATCCACCATCTATAACAAACAATTTGCCATCAGCTTTTACCGGACTTTCTCCTTTTTTTGCTTTGACAGGGATGTGTCCTGTAATTATTCTTCCTCTATCTTCTGATACCTCAAATTCTTTTAGTATTTTTTTACTAGTATCAACCTGATCTCTATATTTAAAATAATCGTTATATTCCTCTTTATGAGTGTCTTTATCAGATATAAAATATCTTTCAAAAGTAGCCATTTTATCCTTGCCAAACAAAGGCGATATAGGTCCGCACCATGTATACCAAATAATATCTAGATTATCTTGGTTATTTTTATTTTCTTTGTTGAAGAATCCTTCGCGCAACTTAGAATCAAAAAAGTCGCATAAATTTTTACCAGCGTATTCTCTTTCTTTATACTTAAATTTTTGAAACTCTCCTTTTTCATCCATAGGAATACAAGCGTGATAAAGGAGATTTTCATTACACTTTAAATAAACGCTACCTTTAGAATACATTACTTCCGCATGTCTTTGAAGTTTTTCCGATTGACTAAAACTGTACTCTAAACTATTAATTACTTCTTCTTCTTCTTTAGTTAGTTTATATGGATTTTTTAAGTTAATCGTTGGAAAATAATTGTCTTTCATGGGATATTTCTTGCCATTTACCTGGACATGTTTGAAATCTGCGTCCATTTTATCCAGTAATAACCTATCTTCCATCATAAAGTCTGGATTTCTTTTTATAATCTGTCCTTCTAATTTGAACTGTATTACAGACATAGCCTTCTGCATAGCTGCTATCAGGTTTACATCCTTATCTTTCAAATTATGTTCATCCTCTAGTTTCGGTTGAAAGCAACCCAAATCTCCATCTACATACTCGTCAAGACCTAGCCTTGCTAAAGGCATAAGGTTGATACCGTAACCTTCCTGAAGGGTTTCCATATTGGCATATCTTAGTGCTATCCTTACTACATTAGCAATACAAGTCTTAGATCCGGCTACGGCACCCATCCATATAATATCATGATTTCCCCACTGTATGTCTACATTATGATGAGCAATAATATCCTCCATAATAAGTTCGGCACTTGGTCCTCTATCATATATATCCCCTACAATATGGAGTCTATCTACAACTAACCTAACAATAGTGTCGCATACATCAACTATAAAATCATCTGCTCTCTGAGTAGTTATTATAGTCTTTATTATATTGGCAAAGTACTTTCGTTTACTTTCTAGCTCTTCCTGTTCCTGCATTAACTCTTCTATTATATAATCAAAACTTTCAGGAAGTGCCTTTCTAACCTTAGATCTAGTGTATTTGTAAGAAACTTTTCTAATTAGAAGAACTAGATTATAAATAGTCTTTTCATACCACTCATCATTAACTAAATTTTTACTTTTAAAATAATTAAGTTTTTCTTTCGGATAGTATACAAGTGAAGCTAAATCTTTCTTTTCTTTTTCTGAAAGACTATCTCCAAAAGTTAAATCGATTTTCCTTTTTACAGTTCCTGAAGCATTTCTTATCACATGATTAAAAGATTCAAATTCTCCATGTAAGTCTGTCATAAAGTGTTCAGTGCCTTTAGGTAAATTTAATATGGCTGATAGATTAATAATTTCCTCACTCACAGAATCAATATTAGGGTATTCTTTTGAAAGTAGTTTGTAATAATTTATTAATTCCATATTTTTCCTCTTCTCCTAATTATTTAATGAATTACAACTATATTTTATACCTAAAGTCCTATATATTCAAAATAATTATTATTTTTTATTGTTGAAGGTTTAAAAATTTTATTGTAATTACTATTGTCTATATTGCTAGTACATTATATAATAGTAATAACGATAATTTCACATAACACCATGAATTTCCTATATCAAATTCTTACACTTCATGTTTTTTCACTTTATTTTCACTTCATAATTTATAATAACTAAAATTGAATCTCTGGCAGTAATAAAAAATTTAATAAAATTGATTTAAAAGATTTTCAAAATCTTTAAATAAATAAAAAGGAGGAGTATTAATGGGAGAAGGAAAATGTCCTGTAACTGGACATACAAAAAAGACAGTCTCTGGTGGTGGTACTACAAATAAGGATTGGTGGCCTAATCAGCTTAACTTGAAGATTTTGCATCAGCACTCCAACTTAAGCAACCCTTTAGATAAAGATTTCAATTACGCTGAGGAATTTAAAAAATTAGATCTAGATGCAATAAAAAAAGATCTTTTTGAGTTAATGAAAGACTCAAAAGACTGGTGGCCAGCAGATTACGGCAACTACGGTCCTTTATTTATCAGAATGGCCTGGCACAGTGCAGGTACCTATCGTATCGGTGATGGGAGAGGTGGAGCTGGTAGTGGCTCTCAAAGATTACCACCTTTAAGCAGTTGGCCTGACAATGTTAACTTGGATAAAGCAAGAAGATTACTTTGGCCTATTAAAAAGAAATATGGTCAAAAAATATCGTGGGCTGATTTAATCATTCTAACAGGTAATTGTGCTCTTGAATCGATGGGTGTAGAAATTTTTGGATTTGCCGGTGGTAGAGAAGATGTCTGGGAGCCTGAAGAAGATATATATTGGGGATCAGAAGACGAGTGGCTTGGGGATGAAAGATACTCGGGTGAAAGAGACTTAGAAAACCCCCTAGCTGCAGTACAGATGGGACTAATATATGTTAATCCAGAAGGTCCTAACGGAGAACCTGACCCAGTAAAATCCGGAATCGATGTAAGAGATACCTTTGAAAGAATGGCAATGAATGATGAAGAAACTGTTGCTCTTGTAGCAGGAGGCCATACTTTTGGTAAGTGCCACGGTGCAGGGCCTGCGGATCACGTTGGACCGGAACCAGATGCAGCTCCTATTGAACACCAAGGTCTTGGATGGATAAGTTCATACAAAAGTGGTAAAGCTGGAGATCAAATAGGAAGTGGAATCGAAGGAGCCTGGAAAGCTAATCCTACAAAATGGGATATGGGCTATCTTAAAACCTTATTTAAGTATGAATGGGAGTTAGTAAAAAGTCCAGCTGGCGCTAATCAATGGTTGGCAAAAGATGTAGATGAAGAGGATATGGTAGTAGATGCCCACGACCCTACTAAAAAACACCGTCCTATGATGACTACCGCTGATTTATCCTTAAGATACGATCCAAAATACGAGCCAATTGCTAGAAGATTTATGAACAATCCAAAGGAATTTCATGATGCTTTTTCTAGAGCTTGGTTTAAGTTGACTCATCGTGATATGGGTCCAAAATCAAGATATTTAGGACCAGATGTTCCTGAAGAAGATTTAATATGGCAGGATCCAATACCTGAAACTAGTTATAAGGTAATTTATGAGAATGATATCGATGACTTAAAGGATAAAATATCAGAAACTGATTTAACTATACCGCAACTTGTTAAAACTGCTTGGGCTTCTGCTTCTACATTTAGAGGCTCTGATAAAAGAGGTGGAGCAAATGGTGGTCGTATACGATTAGAACCTCAAAAGTACTGGGAAGTTAACGAACCAGATGAATTAGAAAAAGTTTTAAATATATATGATGGTATTAAGAAGAATTTTGATAAATCAAACTCTGATAAAAATGTATCTATAGCTGATTTAATCGTGCTAGGTGGCTGTGTAGGTATAGAAAAAGCAGCTAAAAATGCTGGACATAATGTAGAAGTACCTTTCAGCCCTGGACGAGCAGACGCAACCGATGAACAAACGGATGCTGAATCTTTCTCAGTTTTGGAACCTACATCAGATGGTTTTAGAAATTACATGAAACAAAAATTCTCTGTATCTGCTGAAGAATTACTGGTAGATAGGGCACAGCTTTTGACTTTAACTGCACCAGAAATGACAGTTTTAATCGGTGGTATGCGTATGCTTAATGCTAACTATAAGGGATCAAAACATGGAGTATTTACAAACAAACCTGAAAGTTTAACTAATGACTATTTTATAAATCTTTTGGATATGAACAATGAATGGAAAAAATCTGATAATGATGAAGATATTTATGAGTTAAGAGATAGAGATTCAGGTAAGGTTAAGTGGACAGGTACAAGAATAGATCTAATTTTTGGTTCAAATGCACAACTAAGAGCTGTTGCTGAAGTTTATGGTTCTGATGATGCGAAGGAAAAATTTGTTAAGGATTTTATTGCGGCTTGGAATAAAGTAATGAATGCTGATAGATTTGATCTAAGATAAAGCTGTAAATATAAAACCTTTATTACTAAAAATAGAGAGGTTCAAACCCTCTCTATTTTAATTATTCTTTGTGCTCTATTTCCGTAACGCATTGAGTCTTTATTTCTTCTACTAGAGCTTGAAGAGCATCTATTACATGGGGTCTTATATCTCCTCCTACGAGAACATACATGATGTCATCACCTACTTGAAGCCTTCCTTCATTCATCCATACTTTTACGTAAAATATTCCATCCATTTTTTTAGCTTTTTCAACGGCTTTATCTACTTTGGCCTTATCGTAGGAAAAATCCATTTTTAAAACTTCAGAACCGTCGTCTACACCTTTTCTTACCTTAGCTTTAGGAGTTTTTCTTACAGTCCCATTGTGGACAAGATACATACCTACATTCAATGCCTCCATGTCCGACTTTGCTTCCTTTAACCACTTATCTATGGATGGTAATCCTTCTTTTATTTTATTTTCTACCAATTTTATTAACTTCCTTTCCGTAAATTAAACTTTAGCTAATTGATGCCTTATATATTTTTTCTATAGAGTTTTTCATCATATTGTTAAATTCTTCATCGCTTTGGCTTACATCAAGGCCTTCCAGAAGAGCCCTTGAGAAGCTTGCAATAAGGTCGTGATTTTTTTCTAATTTATCTACAGCTTCTTCTCTACTATATCCTCCGGAAAGAGCTACCACTCTCATTACTTGAGGATGATCTATTATCTCTTTATAAAAATTATCTTCATCAGGTAAAGATAATTTAAACATTACAACCTGGTCTTTATTTAGGGTTTTTAAATTCTTAAGTATTTCTTCCTTAAGTATCTTTTCAGACTCTCCTTTATCTTTGCTTTTTATATCAACTTCCGGTTCTAATATAGGTACTAATCCGCTATCTGCTATTTTTTTTCCGTATTCAAATTGCTGCTGTACTATTTTTTTGATACCTTCGCTATTTGCTTCTTTAATAACAGATCTCATTTTAGTTCCAAATATATTTCTCTCCTTAGCTCTCTCTATTTTGGTATCTAAATCAGTTATTGGCTTCATTACTTGAACACCGTTTTCCAAATCAGCAAGACCTTTATCTACCTTTAGGATAGGTAAAATACCTTTTTTCTCCCATAGATAATCTCCTGTATATAAACCTTCAACTTCTCTATCCATGGTCTGTTCAAATAGTATCGCTGCCAAAATATGCTCTGATGTGAATGCAGGGCTAGTTACTATTCTAGTTCTCATGTCGTGTACAAGATTAAACATTTCTTCTTCATTATTATACTGGTCTTCACTTATACCATAACCTCTCAAAGCTTTTGGTGTACTTCCACCACTCTGATCTAGTGCTGCTATAAATCCTTTACCATTTTTCATAATCTCGACTTGTTTTTGATTCATTCTATACACCTCTCCTTAATTTATTTTTCTAGTTTTTATCTATTTAACTAGAATTTATAAAAAAATTTTGAAATAAATGTCCCACCTATTTAATATTATATGCCTTTATAGCAATAATCACAAGCTTGTATGCTTTAAGTTTTTTCCAAATACTTTAATTTAAAATCTATCAAAATAAGTTTTATCAATTATCAAAATCTGTTTGTTATCTGAAATTTTAAGTATACCCTTGTCTGCTAATTTTGATAGCTTTCTACTAACTGTTTCCCTTGTAACTCCTACAAAATTTGCCATATCTTCTCTAGTTAATTCCAAGTTAATTATTATACCTTCAGCCTTTTTTTCTCCTGATTGTTTTATTAATCTATTTATCAAAAATCTAAGTCTTGAATCTCCATCATTAGATGCAATAGCACCTACTAATTTTTTCTAAAGATGTAATTTTTTCATATGTTGACTCTAATACTGCGAAAATTACTTCAGGATTATTTTTGATAAATTCGTCAAATTTATATTTTGGTATAGTGCAAACAAAACTTTCTCTTAGTGCTACTAAATCATATTGAGATTCAGCTTTTTTTAATAGTGAAAGTTCTCCTATACTGTCCCCTTCATTCAAGATATATAGAATTTGCTCTTTACCTTCTTCATTATAAGATGCAGCTTTTAAGCTACCGTGATTCACAATATACAACCTATCAAAGTCTTCGCCAAAGCGAAGCACTATATCTCCTTTTTGATAGTGCTTACGTTCTATAAGACTAGTAATAGTATTAAGTTGATTATTATCTAATTTTGAAAATAATGAGACTTTCTTTGTACACAATTTACTACCACATGTAACACATCCTTCTGTAGGGAAATTAAAAAAATTTTCCATATTTAAATACCTCCCAATAGTTAAAACAATTATATCATAAATTTATGTAAAAGTTGATTGTGTGAGGCAAATCACATCATCTTTAAAATTTAAATGATAATACTTAGTTAACAAGTTAAGAAAAAAAAGGAGATGAGTTAAATGAAAAATTTTAATATGAATCAAACAATCGGTGAAAGTGTTACAGTCCATCCTGAATTGGTTAAGATATATATGGATTATGGAGTAGATTTTTGCTGTGGTGGAAATAGAACAGTAAAAGAAGCCGTAGAAAAAGATACAGATAAGGTTGATGAATTAATCCTTGATGCAGAAAAAGCGCTAGAAGAAGCTTCAATGGTATCAGTAGACTCTCAAAATCTAAAATTATCAGATTTATCTTCTGAGCAGTTAGTTAACAGAATCCTTTCAAAACATCACAGTTATCTAAAAAAAGAATTACCGGTGATTTCCAATCTTATGTCTAAAGTCCTAATGGTTCATGGAGGAAATCATGAAGAGTTATTTGAAATTCATAAATTATTTGGGCAATTAAAAACCGACCTTGAAAGCCATTTAGTTAAAGAAGAGGTAATGCTGTTTCCAAAACTTAAAGAAAATGACTCTAACAGCAAATCTTTAATAACTGAACTTGAAGATGAACACGATGTAGCTGGTGATGCACTTCACAAACTTACTGAATTAACTGATCACTTTACTTTACCTGAAGATGGGTAGTGTGAAAAGTTTTGTGTTCCATCCATCCTCTTAAGGATTTTGATGGATTAAATATAAACAAATTAAATAAAACTTATAAATTAAATTTCAAAGTTTTTCAATTCTAAATTTACTTTAATTTTACACATATTAATTAAGCTGTCAAGTCTTCTAAAATTTTAATAAAAAAATAGAACACTAGCAGCAGTAGTAATGTGGGACTTGTGGGTAACCTGAAAGGTTATCCATAAATCCACATTTTTTTATTATTTTAGCTATTTAATATTTCATCAAAAAATATATTAAGTTGAGCTAGTATCTGGTCCCAACCCCGCATCCTTGATGTCCACTTAGATGTAGCATTTACCATTGCTAAATAGAGACTTTTTTCTAAGGAAAAATCTGTTGGGAAAATAGAT